>Ga0129313_1000085_pt1 | contig 92569 bp, 69 predicted proteins | sample O1105metagenome_FD_94436 | JGI IMG/M metagenome (GOLD analysis project Ga0129313, IMG submission 94436) | Orangutan group fecal microbial communities from fecal samples from Wisconsin, USA - O1105 metagenome | ecosystem: Host-associated > Mammals > Digestive system > Large intestine > Fecal...
GAACCCCTTTTGAAAAAGGGGCCCTCTGACGGAGGACGTCCCCTCTGTCACTGCGTGACATCTCCCCGCACTGCGGGGAGTCACTCTCAAACTCTCTCCCTAAAACTTTAGTTTTGTTTTTTCTCAGATAGGGCGCTCCTGCATTTTGCAGGATTTTTTTATTTACAAAGCGCCCTATCTGTGAAAAAACCAGATAAAAGTCTTTGGAAAGGGGTATGGGGGAAACGCTTTCCTCAGAAAGGTTTCCCCCATAATTAACTATAAGTTTCTATATAAGTATTGCGGTTAAGAATTCCGAGCTTTTTTATTACTCAGTTATTCGGTTCAAGGCTTGCTATCTTTTTCAGGAGATACTCCTGTATGCGGAGGGCGTCGCCTGCTGTTACACCGTTGCCGCGGTCGGCAACGTCTGCGTTTGCAAGTCCCTGAGCGGTTATTGCCTTCTCGTCAGAGCCGCCTAAAGCGTACTTATTAGGATTTGCAAGGCTCTGCATTATGAGAACTACGTCGGACATATCAACTTCGCCGTCGCAGTTGGCGTCGCCGTATTTCTTTACTGTAACATCACCGTTTGTAGTAGTTGTGGTTATCGGCTCTGTAACAGTTGTAGTCGATGTTGTTGTGGAAGTTGTAGTTGTCTCAGTTGTTGTAGTCGTGCTCTCTGTTGTAGTTGTTGTGGTCGTAGTAGTCGTTGTAGTGGTTGTAGTTGTGGTAGTAGTTGTTGTAACTACCTCGGGAGCCTTGACAAAAGCAGTGTAGTTGATAACGTTTCCTGTCATGCCGTTGGTTCCGAGAACTACCTTCTGACCAGCCTCGAATTCCTTCTTGTATACCGAGAAGATTACTTCATTGCTTGATTTAGCTGTAAGAGCTGTCTTTGTGTAGCCGCTGAGCCATGAAGGAACGAGATTAGCCTCCTCCTCACGGGTATCGACGAGAACATACCCCTCGCACTTGTCAGCTGTTGTGAACTCAGCAAGGTCAGCGTCTGTATTCTTGGAGTTGCAGGCTGTCATGATGTACTCGCAGTTTTCAAGCTCGGAAGGCAGAGATGTATATGTAAAGTCTCTGTCGCCGTAGATAGGACCGCCTGTCTTGTTGGACTCCATAAGCTTCCATGAGCCCGAGTTAGCGTTGTCCTTAACGAGGAAATTCTTCACCAGCTTGCCGTTTACAGGCTCGGGAGGAGTATTGTTCAGCTTTACGTTAGGTCTTGCAGGAAGCTGCGCCTCTGTGCCCAGATAGAAGCTTGGGTGAGGAGGCTGATTGTATGAGGACTGCTGACAGCCGCACTGCATACGGTACTGCATATCGTGCATGAGAGTTGTTATGCGGTACTTGGTCTCTGTATTTGTGCACCATACGCGGAGCTTTGAGTTATCCTCAGTCCTGAGTACCAGCTCCTCGCGCCAGTCACCGAAAAGGTCAGCTGTGAGACACGGTACAGCCTTTGTGCCGTTGTTTGAAGCACAGCCTGTAGCTGTAAATATTGCAGGATAGTTGTTTATTGCCGCACCGTCTGTAATAGTGATATTGTCAAGAAGCTCACGCTCCAGATCGCCGTCCCAATAGATAAGGAAGTTTGTAGCAGGCCACTTGTTGCCTATCTGCTTGCCTGAAACGTCAAATACTGCATTGGCAGGTCTTGAACCCCAGAACTCCGCACCGCTGTTGCCAGCAACGATATTGTCTGCGCAGCAGCGTCCTGTATCCTTATCACCGTCATAGTGCCAGATGATATTTCCGTTTCTGCCGTCAACGAGAGAAATGCCGTACTTTCCGTCCTCGTGACAGATGAATACCTCCTGTCCCTCGCGGTTGGGAACAAGATCTCCGATATGCATAGCATCACCGTGGAGCAGCTTTGTAGACCAGAGAAGCTTTCCGTTGTCGTCGATACAGCTTGCGCCCATGCAGACCTCCTGTCTGCCGTCGTTATCGAAGTCCGCAACCATTACGTTGTGGTTTCCGCAGCCGTAAGCAGGGTCATTTTTATTGAATCCCGTATCGAATACCCACTTGTTGGAAAGCTTGCCGTTCTTTACGTCAACAGCAGAAAGAGTAAGCCTTGTATAGTAGCCCCTGCCGTAAACAACAGAGGGGTGGACTCCGTCAAGATAAGCGATAGCACAGTTGTAGCGCTCACAGCGGTTTCCGTAGTTATCTCCCCATGTGGACTTGGCTGTATTGCTTGTAGCATCACCTCTCGGCACAGGGAAGTCGATAGTATCGAGAGCTGCACCTGTTGCACCCTCAAAAAGCGTCATATACTCAGGACCTGTGAGGATAGTTCCTGCGCTGTTGACATAATTAGCACTTGCATTGCCTATTACCTTGCCTTTGCCGTCAACAGTTCCGTCGCAGGTCTTGGTCACAAGCTCTGCCTTTCCGTCGCAGTCGAAGTCAGCCACAGCCATTTGTGCATAATGCTGACCTGCACGGATATTCTTTCCCATGTCTATACGCCAGAGCTTCTTTCCGGTGAGGGTGTAGCAGTCGATATAGACGTTGCCTGTAAAGCCCTGAATACCCTTATCGGGATTGTGCGTCTGGGAGTTATCCTTTGAGTTTGAAGGATCCCACTTTACAAATATCTCATACTGACCGTCGCCGTCAACGTCGCCTGCGCAGCAGTCATTGGGCGAATATGTATAAGCCTCACCGTTGATGGTGCCGCCTCTCGGAACGTCCAGAGGTATATCGAAGTAATTCGAGCCGGAAGTGAATCGGCAGTCCTCTGAGCTGACCACATTTCCGTTCACAAGAGTATCAACACGGTACTTTGAGCTTGAATTGCCGCTTGCGTCCCAGTAATTTGTAGCCTCGCCAGCCTTGCTGGTGTAGATGAGCTGGTCATCGCGGAAGAGCTGGAACTCTGCGTCGTCCTTGTCGTTGGCGTTGAAGCGCCAGCTGATGAACATACCGTTGCCCGACTTGATAGCGTAGATTCCGCGGTCAAGGTACTCCATGATAGCCGTACCGTTGCCGCCGTTTCCGTAAGCGGCGTCAGCTATGAGAGAGGTGCTCATGCTGAGGCTTGAACTTGCAGCAACTGCGAGAGAGGCAGCAGCAGCCGCGATTTTTTTTAGCTTTAGGTTCATTTTTAATTCCCCCTGTGTATTTTTTATCACGATTTTGGGACAGAAGTCCCCTATCTATATTATTATACATGATTATTCATAATTTGGCAATGATTTATTGTATCTTTTTACTACTTTTTTGTCTACAATTGCGATAGCTATGTAAAATAATGCAGTAAAATTTAAGATTCTATGACACAATAGGTCATGCCGATTGAGCACTTAGCCCTTAGCCGTTAGCCATGTAGGGGCTGCCTTTGGCAGTCCGTGTAAAATGTGCTGTAAGCGATGTACGATCATCGGCATTGATAAGAGTGAGCGAGTTTACGAGCACCAACGTGGCAAGGGGGCGCAGGCTCTGCGCCGTAGGGGCGCACATTGTTTTTTTACTTACAACGGATATAACGGGCGGCGGAACGCCGCCCCTACAAAACAAAAACGGAGCAATTATGCTCCGTTTTTCATAAATTCGTTATCACGGGCGGATAATATCCGCCCATACTTATTTACCGCAGTATACTTCGATAGCCGCCGCTGCGAAATCCGCAGTACCCTTGCCGCCGACCTTGTCGATATTCTCGGATATCTCTCCGCCGCCTGCGTACATCTTCCCGAGTCCTGCAAGTATCTTATCCGTGCAGGTATAAAGGTGCTCGGTTATGAAGCTCTGAAGCTTCTTCACCATTGCCTGCGCCTCTGAGCTTTCAGGACTTCCGCTTTTCAGCTCTCCGAACTCCGCAAACAGCGACATGAAGCGCTCTATGAGCTGCTGCTCCTCCTCAGGAGTACGCTTGCTCTCCTTTTCCTTGAGCTCTTTATATTCGGGAGTATTCCCCCACTGTTCCTTTGCTCTTTTTGCGTATTCATCAAGCTTTGATGTGTCAAATGCTGAAAAATTCACTGCTCTCACTCCTAATAATTTTATTCCGCGAGCGAAGCTGATGAGGTTCTCAAGGTGCTGTTTTTTCAGTTCAAGCAGCTCTATCTGCTGCTCCAGAGCCTTTTTGCGGTCAAAATCGGGACTGCTCACTATGCGCACTATATCCTTGAGCGGAAACTCCAGTTCGCGAAAAAGCAATATCTGCTGGAGCCGTTCCAGCGCCGTATCGTCATACAGCCTGTAGCCGCCCTCGGTATGTGACGCAGGGGGAAGAAGCCCGATCTCGTCGTAATATCGGAGAGTGCGTATACTCACTCCCGTAAGCTCGCTTACCTGCTTGACCGTCATCATGTTTACCACTCCTCTCGTGTGAATACAGTATATACCATGACGTAACGTGAGAGTCAATAGCATTTTTTATCTTTGTAAGAAGTTACAAAAATCGCAGAAACGATTTGTACAACATTACATTATTATCACTTTTTAACAGGGTGCCGTATAACTGTTTTCAGCTTTTCGGGAGCTGTTTTTCTTGGATCTGAAAGGTATATCTCATGGTGCTGACGCTGAGGAGTTATGTCAATATCATAGCCCATAGACTCCGCATAGCTGTCCATAAGTGCAACAGTTGCAGGCTCGTCGTCATATGAGCCCAGGTGCATACACTGAACGCAGAGCCCCTCCTCCACGGTGATGAACTCCACCTTTGAGAAGTCAAGCTTTTTCTTCTCTGTCGCCTGCGCCACAGCCCAGTCGAAGTCGGCTTTTGTAACAAAATCGGGCACTCTTATCATAGCCGTCCATTTCAGGTTGCTCTTGCGGCTGTAGTCGATACCGACTTTGCCATCCTGCTCCCAGAAGCCCTCCAACGGCGGCACAACGTAGTCGAAATAGCCCTCGATACGGTAGTCGGTCTTTTTGCTCATCTTGATAGTATAGGCAATGCCGTAGAGAAGCTCCAGAGCCTGCTTATACTCGCCGCCCTCCTCGTTGGGATCGCCCTTTCCGCGGACAGCAATGAAGTTCATGGACGGTATATCCACTATCTGTGGTTTGTTCTTTGGTAAGTAGTATTCCTTGTACTCTTTTTTGTAATCAAATGCCATGACCGTGCTCCTTTCATAAATATGATATCAGTATATCACAGTACCAATTCTGTGTCAAACAAATGAAACTTCGTGAAAGCGATTGACCTTTCGTGATATAAATGCTATAATACAAGTAATATTGAAAAACAGGAGATTTCCATGAACATAAACAATAACGCCGCACTGTCCCTGCGCAAGCTTGCGGACAGCGATATGACAGAGTCGGAGTTCCTCCGCGCAGTAGAAAACAACCTCATTCCCATGCAGCAGTTCTTCACGTATTACAAGTGCGCAATAATGGAGATAGAGACCAAGTTCCGCGTACTCAACGAGCAGTTCTCAATAAACGGCGAGAGCAACCCCATAGAGTTCATACAGTCCCGTATAAAGAGCTACGGCAGTATCTACCGCAAGATAATATCACACAACATACCGCGCAACCTTGAAGCTATCGAGAGCACCATTTCCGATATCGCAGGCATACGTGTAGTCTGTTCATTCGTGCAGGACATCTACCGCCTTGCAGACTGCTTTTTGCAGCAGGACGACATCTTCCTCATCGAGAAAAAGGACTACATAGAGCACCCCAAGCCCAACGGCTACAGAAGTCTTCACCTTATCGTTGAGGTGCCTATCTTCCTCGAAAACGAGAAGCGCCTCGTGAAAGCCGAGGTACAGCTCCGAACTATCGCCATGGACTTCTGGGCAAGTCTGGAGCACAAGCTCCGCTATAAGAAAGACCTGCCCCAGTATAAGCTGGATATGCTGACGGACGACCTGAAAAAATGTGCTGACCAGAGCGCACAGTGGGATATCCGTATGCAGGCTATCAAGAATATAATCGAACATGACTGAAAAAAGCCTCTTCTCTTGCACTGAGAAGGGGCTTTTTGGTAAAATCGTGCGCAAAAATAGAAAAAATCATATTTTTTCTACATATTTCGTAAAATAGTAGTTGCAATTTGTTCACATTTATGGTATATTAAACATAATAAGTATGTATTAACAGTTGATAATTATAGATTAATTACATACTTCAGGGGAATATTAAAATTAAATAAGGAGGAATTACTTATGAAACGTTTCGTTTCAACAGTTGTTGCCATTATGACAGCAGCTATGTCCATGGGAACCTTCGTTCCCTCAGCAGTAACAGCCGCAGATGTAAGATTCTCAGGCAACGAGTGGACAGGAAAAAACGGCGCTGAAGACGTTTTCGCAGTGAACCGCGAAGCCGCAAGCTGCAACCCTGTTCCATTCCATGACACGGATTCAGCCGTAAATGCAGTCTGGGACTACAATGCACGCGAGCAGTCAGAGTATCTGCAAATGCTCACAGGAAAAAACGAGAACTGGGACTTAGTGGTAGTCCAGAACTCACAGCAGGCTCAGAATCACATCAATGCCGGCTGCTTCAATCCAAATTATCAGCCGTCTTCCGCACAGGGCTGGAAAACGGTGCAGCTCCCGAGAAGCTGGACTCGTCTTGGCTTTGACTTCTCTATCTACACCAATGTCGGACAGCCGTGGCAGTCTAAATATGACAGCTACGTTCCTGCACCGCAGGCTCCTACAAACTATAATCCTGTAGGTCTGTACCGCAAAAAGTTCACTGTGGACAGCTCCCTGCGCCAGTCCGGCAGACGCATTTACCTTGAATTTGACGGCGTTGAGTCCGCTTACTATGTGTATGTAAACGGCAAGGCTATCGGCTACAGCGAGGACACATTCAGCCCTCACCGCTTTGACATCACAGACGCTCTAACCGACGGCGAGAACACTCTTGCAGTCGAGGTACACAAGTTCTGCGACGGCACATGGTTCGAGGATCAGGATATGATCTACGACGGCGGTATCTTCCGTGACGTTTTCCTCGTAAGTGCTCCCGAAATGCAGATAAGGGACTATAACGTAAAAACAGACCTTGACAACAGCTTCACCAATGCAAGCCTTGAGATCTCTCTGGATATACTGAACCGCTCAGGCAATGCCAAGAACGGCTGGAGCGTTACTGCCGAGGCTTACGATGAGGAAGGAAACAATATCCTCAGCGGCGCCTCCACAAAAATAGACAACCTCAACGGCGGCGGCAAGAGTACCTGCACTATCAAGACCTCAGTCAACTCACCAAAGCTCTGGTCAGCTGAGACTCCAAATATCTACGCTCTCGTTCTGAAGCTCACCGACGGAAGCGGAAACGTGCAGGAAATACTCTCATCACAGCTGGGCTTCCGCGAGATAAACTTCACCCGTGCAGAGGTCGACGGCTCATACAGACTGACCACAAAGCAGTGGCAGCCTATCACCATAAACGGAAAGAGGCTCCTTCTCAAGGGCGTAAACCGCCATGATACCGATCCTTTCTACGGAAAGGCTGTTCCTCAGGAGACTATCCGCGAGGATGTTTCCATTATGAAGAAGAACAATATCAATGCCATCAGAACCTCACACTACAGCAACGATTCTTACCTCTACTGGCTCTGCAACAAGTACGGTATGTATGTTATGGGCGAGACAAATATGGAGTGCCATGCCCTTCAGGACGGCAAGAACAACAATACAAAGGCTCTGTTCTATGAGCTGGCTATGGACAGAACAGAAACAGCCTTCAAGCGCCTGAAGAACAATCCTTCCATCGTTGCATGGTCTATCGGAAACGAAATGGGCTATACAGGCAACGCAAGCGATGCAGGCGGCATGTTCCGCGATATGATCTGGTACTTCAAGAAGAACGACTACACCCGTCCTGTACACAGCGAAGGTCAGGACAACGCAATGGGTGTTGATATGAAGAGCAATATGTACCCCGGCTCGGGGAATATAGCCTATAACGCTGGTCAGGGCAAAATGCCGTACGTTATGTGCGAGTATGACCACGCTATGGGCAACTCCGTGGGTGCTCTCAAGGAGTACTGGGACAATATCAGAAAATCCGACAATATGATGGGCGGATTCATCTGGGACTGGGTAGACCAGTCAAGAGCTGTCAAGATACCCAACGGCGGCTGGGACTATTACTCGGAATCATATGCAAAGGCTAACCTTTACAAGGACGAGGCTAAGGGCAATTACTACGGCTACGGCGGAGACTGGGGCGACCGTCCAAATGACGGAAGCTTCTGCGAGAACGGACTCATCAGCCCCGACAGAACTCCTCAGCCTGAGCTTGCCGAAGTAAAGTACCAGTATCAGAATTTCTGGTTCTCTGCTGATGCTTCACAGCTGGAAAAGAAACAGGTCGGCGTATATAACGAAAACAATTTCGTTAACCTGAGCAGCTTCGATGTTACATGGAAGCTCCTTCAGAACGGTATCGAGATACAGAGCGGCAAGGTAGAAAATCCCGATGTTGCTCCTCTCACAAGAGGTACTATCAGCGTTCCGTATTCACTTCCAAAGAAATATCTGGCAGGCGATGAATTCTTCATCGAGATCTCAGTTGCTACAAAGAACGGCACTGAGCTGGTTCCCGAGGGCACTGAGATATCCTACGGACAGATAGCACTTCAGGGCAGCGGCTCAACTGCAAGATTTGACAAGGGCAGCGAGCCTGTCACTATTGTTGATACTCCAAGCGGCTATGTTCCTACAGGCAAGGACTTCAACTTCATCATCGACAAATCAACAGGTCTTATGAAGACCTATGCATACAAGGGCGACGCCCTCATCGACGAGGGACCGACTCCCAACTTCTGGCGCGGCAATGTAGAGAACGACACAGGCTGGGGCGCTAACGGCTTATACGACAAAAAGTGGCGCGACGCCATGAAGGGCGCAAAGTGCAACGCTATCGACGTCAAGGACTTAGACGGCGGCGAGAAGCAGATAATCTCCCACCTTTCACTTCCGAATGCTGGCGGCACTACAGTTGACATCACATACACTATCCACTGCAACGGCACAGTTGACGTTGAGTTCAACGTAAATGCAATAAACAAGGGACTGGGCAACTTTATCCGCGTGGGCTCGTTTATGAAGCTCCCCGCAGGCGCAGAGAAGCTCAGCTGGTACGGAAACGGTCCTGTGGAGACATTCAACGACCGTAAGACCAACGGCAGACAGGGCGTATGGGAATCCACAGTTTCCGAAATGTTCTATCCTTACCTCAAGGCTGACGACTGCGGAAACCTCACAGACGTCAAGTGGATAGCCGTTCAGAACGAGAGCAAGGGTTCAAGCCTTCTCATTGCCGCTGACGGAAAAGTAGAGGCAAGCGCTCTCCACTTCATGCCCGAGGATCTCCAGAATGCCGACCACCCATACAAGCTGAAGCCAAGAAGCGAGACTATCCTCAGCGTTGACTACGGCTCAATGGGTACAGGAAGCGCTACCTGCGGTCAGGGTACTCTTGAACAGTACAGACTTCCCTCAGGCAGACCTTACAGCTGGAAATACACCATTATCCCTGTAGATTCATCAAGCACAGGCAAGGATATGACCACACTCGCAGCTAAGCTCCGCTCAGACGGCGCAGTTATTCAGGACAAGAGCAGCAACGCTCTTACAGTTCCCGTTACTGCTTCAGCCAAGCTCGGCAAGGACAGCGGCGGCGACAGCTACGTAACAGGCTCAGTGAGCATACCTCACAACAGCAAGCTCGATTCAGCTCTCGAGGGCAACAACTCCTTCACAGTTGAAGTAAATGTTGTTCCTACAGGCTCACAGCAGTTCAATATGTTCGCAAGCAAGGGCGATTACTCCTTTGGTCTGAGAGCAGGCACAGCTTCACTCGACTTCTTCATATATGCAGGCGGCGAGTGGAGAATGGCTCAGTTTGATATCAGCTCTAACGGCTGGCTGGGCAAAAAGCATCAGGTAGCAGGCATTTACGACGCTGAGAACAATATGCTCCGCATTTATCTCGACGGCAAGATGCTCGGCGAAAAGGCTACAGGCACAACAGCAGGCGTTGCTCATTCGGGATATAATCTCACACTGGGCGCTTGCCCCGAAACAGGCAGAAACTCGCAGGCTCAGTTCTACGACCTGAGAGTTTACAGCAAGGCGCTTGACGCTTCCGAGCTTGCTTCACAGAACACAGCTTCACCGAAGTACGGTCCCGACAGCGACGTTGTTCAGCTGTGGATAGACTTCGACAACATGGCAGAGGCTTCAAACGACGATCCTGATCCTGTTCCCGACGCAGAATACGGCGACGCAAACTGCGACGGCGAGGTAGATATGTCAGACGTAGTCCTCATCATGCAGAGCCTTGCAAATCCCAACAAGTTCGGACTTGAAGGAACAGACAAGAACCACATCACTGAGCAGGGACAGCTCAACGGCGACGTTGATACCAACGCAAAGGGTATCACATCAAACGACGCTCTCCGCATACAGGAATTCCTGCTTGGCAAGGTAACTTCACTGAAACCAGAGTCATAATTAAACAGACAGAGCCATGACGACTTGTCATGGCTCTTTTTTTATGATCGGTACTCAGTTAAGCTTTAATGGGCTGATAAAAAAATGGGGGCGATGTAAAATCGCCCCCTAAATCTTAGTTCTTAGCTCTTAGTTCTTAGCTCTTAGTTCTTAGCTCTTAGTTCTTAGTTCTTAGCTCTTATTTCTTAATTATCGCTTTACGGTAGCTTACAAGGTCAAACGGATCGATATTACCGTCGCCGTTCATATCAGCTATCTTAGCCTGCTCCTTGTTGAATGTCTCGACGCCGAGGATATACTTCTGCATGAGAACAAGGTCAGCCACGTTGAAAGCTCCGTCCTGATTCAGATCGCCGATGACCTCCTCAAATGGGATAGCCACTGCGATACGGTCTATCGAAGGACCGTTTCCGCTTGCGTTGTAAAGCTTGATAGTGTTGTTTCCAGCCTTGAGAGTTACCTTAGTATCAGCCGCCGCGATACCAGACCAGTCGTTCTTGTTAGCGTAGAGTCCGTCCAGTCTGCCTGCGTTTGTGCCGTTTACATCTACGCTGAGGCTTCTTCTCTCGCCTGATACGTAGTAGATACGGAGGGTGTACTCCCCTGCCTTGTCAACGTTCACATTCTCGAATGTAACTGCATTATCAGCTCCGCCGCCGATATAGCCCACATAGGCGCTGCCTGAGCTGTACTTTCCCTGCTTGCCTGATGTAATGGAAGCCTTGCCTGTGATCTTAGCCTTTTCAGCCTCATAGAACTTGAAGTTGCTGTAAGGAGTTGTGAGCTTCATGCCGCTCTTGGTTATCTTCATGGCGAAGCCGCCGTTTGCAAGGAGATTCTCCTCGATAACGCTGTCCTTTGTAAGGTCTCTTATTATCCTGACCTCTATCTCGCTGCCGTCCTTGTTGTCGCCGAAGATATATGCGGTGTATGTTCCGTCATCGTCGACCAGCTCCGAAAGCTTTACGCTGACCTTTCTTGCGGACAGTGTAGAAGCTCCAACGTACCAGCTGCTGCCGCTTCTTCTTGCGGTAACATTGAACTGCATTGGATAGCCGTCCAGAACCTTCATGTCGTCCCAAGCAACGGGAACGTCATTGAGGAATGGCAGAGCCTTATTGCCCTGATAGGTGTATACGGAATGTGCGAAGTGCTGTATGCCCGACTCGATAGTTACAACGTCTGCAAGAGCAAAGCCTGCTGTTGCCTTTATGCCGTATATCGGTATGCCTGTAGGTGTGAAATCCGCCGAGCCCACAACGTTTCTTGTGAATGTATAGGATACTCTGTTAGCAAGTGCAGGAGCCTCGAACCACTTGTAATACTCGGTTCCGTTTACAGCCTCGAATGAAACTATATTGGGATAAGTTCTGCTCTCGCCGCGAGGTATTGTACAGCCGTGGAAAAGCACCATGAGGTGATTCTCGGCAGCTATCTTTGCACAGAGGTTCATCTGCTTCATGGTCTCCTGAGTGTCGCTCTCGTAGTAGTCTACCTTGACGCCGCTGACGCCCAGACCTCTTATGCGCTTGAACTCGCGGACTATAGTAGCCTCGTCAAGCAGCGAGTAATAAGGATATGCAGGATTGCCCTTGCTGTCCTTGTAGCCTGAGTGTCCCTTGTTGTTTACACCGTACCAGAGGTAAATGCCTATGCCCTTCTTTGAAGCATAGTCGCAGAGCTCCTTTACCTTTGCTTCGCTGTCGTCCCAGAGCGCCCAGCCGAAGTCGAGGCACACGAAGTCCCAGCCGTTGTCTGCTGCGAAGTCGATGTAGTCCTTCTGAGTGTGGTATTCAACAGGCGAATCGCCGCCGCTGCTCCACCATGACCACGCTGTTTTGCCCGGTTTTATCCAGCTCGTATCCTCGATGACTGAGGGAGGATTCAGGTTGAGTATCAGGTCGCTTGACGACATCTGGTCAAGGCTGTCGCCGATGACAACTGCTCTCCAAGGAGTATGGAAAGCGCTGCCCATTGATATGCCGCTTACCTTGACGCCGCCTTTGAAGCGGAGACTGTGATAATCGCCGATAAACTGGAGAGAACCTGCACAGTATGGATTGTCCTCGTTGAAAACGCTTGCCTCTGTTACAGTTACCCAGTACTTATCGTTGATAACGCCTGTATACGGGCAGGAATAAGTGGCATTTGTCTCGTTGGCGCGGTCTCTCGGCAGCTCAACCATGTCCCACTCATAAGTGGCATTTGGCCAGTTGCCCCAGAACTTGCTTTTGCTTGGGAAGATGACCTGACTGGTCTCCTCCTTTATTGTTGCGCCGTGGTCAAGGGCATATCTGAAGCCCATACCGTCGTCATAGACGCGGAAGTAGACTGTCAGCGTGGAATTGCCCTTTTTCAGCGGGAAGGATATCTCCTTGTAGTTGTCACGAATCTTTGTATGCTTGCCGTATGGCATATTGTAGGTCTCGTCGTGTTCAACAGAAACAGCCGCAGGAGCTGTCTGTGAAAAGCCCGACGACAAGTCCTCGGTAGTGGTAACGATACCAAGCTTTGAGGGCTCGATAACATTGCCCCATGTGCCGTGGCTCTGCTTTCTTACGGAGTAGTAATAGCTGCCCCGAGCGTCCTTCCAGAACTTTGTAACGAGAGTACCGTCAGGTGATACAGTCTCGTACTCGGGTATGCTTGTGAGAGCCGTGCCGTCACGGGCTGTTGCAGTCTCCTCGTCGGGAACAGCCTCGCCCTCGGTAATGTTATCGGGCTCGAATGTGTAGCGATACTGCGGATCATCGGGCAGCTTTGCCGCCTGAGCCGCTGTAAGCGCATAATCGTACATCATTACGTCGTCAACGCAGGCCATGATATCATCGTCCGAGTAGACTGAATGTCCTATGGAATTGTATGTATATGAGGGAAGTGCACCCTCGCTGAACAGGCTGTTCATTGTAGCGGAAAGAGTGTCGCTCTCGCTCTTGCCGAGAAGCTTGCCGTCCATGTAGAACTCTGCGCTTTCGGGCGAATACACCGCCGTAAGCTCATGCCACTTTCCGCTGTCGGGAGCAGTCTCGATATCGAAGATAGCACGGTGCTTCTCGTCGTTCTCGGTAGTAGTTCCCTTGCCGACGAAAACGCTTGTTCTGTACGCCTTTTTATCCTTTAAGTCAACGGAGATATCAGGCGACGAATAGCTCGGAGCAGCTCCTGCGCCGAATGGCACGGGCGAGAACTGATAAAGTCTTGTGTAGTTCCCTGCTCCGCTGTCCAGCTTGAATTTCAGCGAAAAGCTGAAGCCCTTGTCACAGCCCTTTTCAAACATGGCAGGCAGCTGTAACCAGCCGCTTCCGAAGCCGCTTCCGTGAAGGTCAAGCACATTTGACCCGAGCTCACTGTCGTAAACTACCGACGCGTCAGAGCCCTTGATAACGGCTGTTCCCTCGCCGCTGCCCTGATTTGCCACCTTGGCATTGTAGTAGCTTACCGCTGCGTCCGCAGTGAACTGCTTCGGGACTATCCCCGAAAAAGACTGCGCCATAACACAGAGCGCCGCCGCAGTACCAACTGCTCGTTTGATCAAGTTTTCCCTCATAAGTATTCCTCCTTTACTTTGAAGCCCATATGCATATCCTTATGTGCATATTCTATATATTATTGAGCTTCTTGGCGATAATTTTAGTCCCCTACGCACATTATAGCGCATTTTCAACAAAATAGCAACCCTATATTTAAATAAAAGGTGGACATTTTACCATAAATAACATCTTTACATCATAATCCATATGTGATAAAATATCTGAGAGGTGATAATGTGGAAATTACTTACATTCACGAGCCTACGGACTTACAGTGCGGACAGGCTGTTCTGGCTATGGTACTGGGAAAAACGCCCGAATATATATGCGAGTATCTCGGAAATGACCGCGAGACCGACCTTAAAGAAATGAAGCGCACATTCCGTGAACACAGTGTTAAGATATCCGACGTGCGAAAGCAGGCAGAGCGCAGGGAGGAGCTCCCTCCCCTGTGTCTGCTCAGTCTGGAAACTCCGCGGTGCTGGCACTGGTCGCTGTACTGCGGAGGCACATTCTACGATCCCGAGCACGGTGTACTCAGCGACTTTCCACAGTGCAAAAGGAAGTATTACTGGGAGCTCACTCTCCAGCCGTGAATTTTTCAACGAAAAACAAAGCTTTTTGCAGGGAATTTTTTATTTTGGCGTATACTAAATTTATTGACACATTTCGTCAAAAGTGGTAGAATAATAAATGTATATGATTTTCAATGGAGGCAACAAAAGTGACAATAAATAAAAAGATAAGCATTCTCGCGGCAGGCGCTGTTTTAGCTGTATGTGCAGGCTGTTCCGAGACTAAAAAAGTGGAAAGTCTCCCCCTCACTCTGCTTGACACCAATATGAAGCCCGAAGAGGTGGAGTTCAAATGGCAGAAGGACTATGAGACTCTGCTCAAATCCTTCAAGAACTCAGAGCAGTATTCCGACAGCTCTATGTTTGACCTTACCGACCTTACAGGCGACGGTACTCCCGAGCTTATTATCTCACCATCGGAGGACGTAAACGCTCAGTGCATAATCTACACAATGACAGGCACTGTTGCTGATAAGATCGCAGATATAGGCTCCTACGGACAGTTTGACTATCTCCCCGAGCCCTGTGCTGTAGGCTTTTCCTACAACGGCGACGGCTTCGTTGTGGGAGAATACCAGACTTTACAGGAGGGCTCCTTCCAGACAGCAGTCAGCTTCTACAACAACACTGAAAGCGCTTCTTCGGGAGCTGTCATCAAATATCAGATAAACGGCGACGATGTTACCCTTGCAAAATATGAAGAAGCTCTCCAGCCTTACAAGGAGGCTACAGCCTTTAAAACAGGCAGAAAATACACCTTCGGCGACGACGCTATAAAGTACGCGATAAACTACAGCGAAACATGGAACACTGTTCTCAGGGACGAGCAGAAGCAGGTTTACCGCGACAGACTTTCGGCTATACTCGAAAATGCCGACCTTAAGGACGCAGCCTTTGAGCTTGTTGACCTTGACATGAACGGCAATCCCGAGCTTGTGGTATCAACAGGTATCCTCAACGACTCTCAGGTAAGGATATTCTACTTTGACACCAACGACGTCAAGGAGATAGACTGCACCTGTGATACCGACGGCGGTATACACTACGATATGAAAGCAAAGGTCTTTTACGCTACTGATTTTTACGGTGAGATGAAGTGCTGGTCTATGGCAGGCACTGATATAAACGGCTTTGCTCCTTCCGAGAGCAATATGAAATGCGGCAGAAAGAACCTGCTCACAAAGGACAGCGTGGCAAAAGCCTTTCTTTGATGAGGTAAAAAATGGCTAAATCAAAATATGTTTACACCTGTAATCAATGTGGCTACGAAAGCACTAAATGGAATGGAAAATGTCCGTCCTGCGGCGCATGGAACAGCTTTGAGGAGGAGCTTGCGGAAGCTCCCGTCGGCGTCAGGAGCTCCGCTTCGTCAAGCTCTGCTCCCGACCTTTCTGACAATATCCTCGAGCTTGAGGACATCGGCGCAGACAGCGACGTCCGCTATGATACAGGTATCGGAGAGCTGAACAGAGTCCTCGGCGGAGGTCTTGTAAAAGGCTCTCTTGTTCTTCTCGGCGGCGAACCCGGTATCGGAAAAAGTACTCTCCTGCTCCAGATATGCCAGTTTCTCGGCGAGGAGCACTCAGTCCTCTACGTTTCGGGAGAGGAATCCGCAAGGCAGATAAAGCTCCGCGCACAGCGCCTCGGCGTTGACACGGAAAACCTCTATATACTCACAGCTACCGACGCCGAAGCTGTCGCACAGACCATAGCTTCCAGCGCTCCCGATATCGCTATTATCGACTCCATACAGACCATGACCATAAGCCGTATCGCTTCCAGCGCTGGCAGTATCACTCAGGTCCGCGAATGCACCAATCTGTTCATGCATACCGCGAAAAATCAGGAGATACCTATAATCATCGTCGGTCATGTCAACAAGGACGGCGCTATCGCAGGTCCTAAGGTCATGGAGCATATCGTGGACGCTGTTCTCTACTTTGAGGGCGAACGCCACCAGAGCTACCGAATACTCCGCGCTGTAAAGAACCGTTTCGGCTCTACAAATGAGATAGGCGTTTTCGAGATGATAGACAAGGGACTGCGCGAGGTGGACAACCCGTCGCAGATGCTCCTTGAGGGACGTCCCCATAATGTATCGGGTACCTGCGTTGCCTGTGTTATCGAGGGCAGCAGACCGATACTCGCAGAGGTGCAGGCACTGGCGGCAAAGACCAGCTACTCAGCACCAAGACGTATGGTGACGGGCTTTGACTTCAACAGACTCAATATCATAATCGCAGTCCTTGAAAAAAGACTTGGGATATTCATGGGCAGCCTTGACGTGTACCTGAATATCGTCGGAGGATTCCGTCTTGACGAGCCCGCAGGCGACCTGCCTGTGGCTATGGCGCTGTATTCGGGTATCATGGACAAGCAGATAGACGAGCAGCTTGTGGCTTTCGGTGAGATAGGTCTGGGCGGCGAGATACGCTCCGTATCCCATATCTCCCACCGTATCCGCGAGGCAGAGCGCATGGGCTTCAAGACCTGCGTTATACCCAAACAGTGTATGTCCGCTATCAATGCCAAGGACTACGACATAGAAATTATCGCCGCAAGCACGTTAAAGCAGGCATTTGCGGCTATAAAATAAGGATTTTTGCTCATAAGCTTCGGTAAACCGAGGTTTATGAGCTTTGTTTTATATTGACATTTTTTGTCGGATATGGTAAGATATTAATATACAATATCCACAGGAGGAAATTTCCTTGAAATACAGAAAAATAACCGCGGTGCTTCTCGGTCTGAGCCTTTTTCTCACAGGCTGCGGCGGCACTGCCGAACAAAAGGACAGCAAAACAGATAGCACAGACATCACTTCTTCTCAGGAGATGGCTACCGAGCCCCTGACCGAGCTGACAGCAGCTCCCAAGGCTCCCGAAACAGAACCCGTAACAGTAACTGAAGCGGCTACATCCGTTCCCACGACTGAGGAGCCTCAGACTGCGGCTCAGACTGTTGATAATACAGAAAACAGCAACAATAACAGCAACTCAGATGAGCAGCCTCAGGAAAACAATTCCGAATCAAGCCATGAGGATTATCAGCCGACAGTAACAACTGCGGCTTATGTACATACTTCAAAACGCACAACTGCCTGTACTACCACCACAAAGCATATTACTACAACAACTGCAGCTAAGATATCTCCGTGGGAAGTGCTGAATAATATGACGCTGAAGCAGAAGGTCTGCCAGATGTTCATGGTTACTCCCGAAGCTATAACAGGTATTTCTCCCATGACAGAGGTGGGAAACGGCACTAAAAACGCCATGAACGACTATCCCGTTGGCGGAATCATTTACTTCTCTCAGAATCTAAGCTCCCGAAACCAGATAAAGACAATGATAAGCAATACTCAGGACTTCTCCCGTGAAGCCTGCGGCGTCGGACTCTTCATCGGAGTCGACGAGGAGGGCGGAAAGGTGGCAAGATGCGCCCAGAATCTTGGCACTACAGCTTTCAAGCCTATGGAGCAGTACGGCAAAGAAAACAACTACAAGACCGCCTATGATATCGGAGCAACTCTTGCAAAAGACCTGAGCAGTCTCGGCTTCAACGTGGACTTCGCTCCTGTTGCAGACGTTAATATCGACAGCGGCAACGAGCTTGGCGACCGCATTTTCAGCAGCGATCCCAACGTAGTTGCAAATATGGTCAGCGGAGTCTCAAAGGGCTTGCAGGATAACGGCGTAAGCGCTACTCTCAAGCATTTTCCCGGACTTGGCGCTGAAAACGGCAATACTCACACAAACTCCACGGTAATCATAGACAGGACACTCGAACAGCTCCGCAATACGGAGTTCGTCCCCTTTAAAAAGGGCATAGACAGCGGCACTGATTTTATCATGGTGGGACACCAGTCCGTTACCAGCTTCGGTGACGAGCTGCCCTGTGACCTTTCCTACAAGGCAGTAACAGAAATGCTCCGCGGCGAGCTGGGCTTTGACGGTATCGCCATAACAGACGCTCAGCAGATGAATACTATCTCAAAGGTCTACACCTCGGGAGAAGCCGCAAAGCTTTCCATAAAGGCAGGCATGGATATAATACTCATGCCCGTTGACTACCGTGCGGCTGTTGACGAGGTATGCAGAGCCGTTGAAAGCGGCGAGATACCCGAATCACGTATAGACGAGAGCGTTATGAGGATACTCATGAGAAAGAACAGGCTCGGTCTGCTGAAAAAGTGACGTATCTGTAATATAAAAGTCACTGTGCTGTCATTCTGCTGTGCTATACTTTATTCAAAGCTAAAGCTTTACGCAGAAAGGAGCACAACTATGAAAAAACGTAACATCATCATCACATCAGCAGGAGTTTTAACACTTTCAGCTGCATTATTCGTCGGATTCTGGGCAATACAATACAACAAGCCCTTTCCCGCAGGCACTGTGGACAAGGCTGTCGTAAAGCCTATATCCTCGGAGATGTTCACCGAACAGGACTACAGTGACGCGGTTGAATGCGTCAAGGACTTCTTCCCCGAATTTGAGACCTGCGACCTGTTGGAGCTGCGCTATGTAGGAGACGCGGAAACAAAGCTTGAAACCAGATACTCTCAGAACGAAAACGAGGAGTATATGGTGCTCAAGTCTGACTTCTATGTTAATCCGCTGGAGATATTCCAGAATGAAAAGTCAGCATGGCAGCGCGACTACACCTATACAGACTGGAGCTGGATGCTTGCCCGCACAAAGGGCACTTCCGACTGGATAATATGTAATTACGGCTTCGGCTGATAAATCATACCATGTCCTTCTAAAGCTGTGGTTACATCATAAGTTTACTATAAATCCGTCCATTTTGCTATAATTTTTCCATATAAAAAGTTATAATAATACCACAAGAAAGAGAAATCCTATTTTCAAGGAGGACATGAAAATGAAAATAAACAAGTATTTATCCTTCGCTGCTGCACTTGCAATGCTTGGCTGCGCTGTAAGCTGCGGCGACAAGAACAGCTCAGGTTCGGACACAGCTCCCGAGACCGCAAAGCCTACCGAGGCTACTACAGAAGCTGTTGACGTTCCCGAGATAGAGGGCTACAGCCTGCTTTGGAACGACGAGTTCAGCGGCAGTGCTCTTGACGAGAGCAAGTGGAACTACGAGCCCCACGAGCCGGGCTGGACAAACGAGGAATTACAGGAATATACAACATCTACCGACAACGTATTTCTCCGCGACGGCAAGCTGGTCATCAAGGCTATCAAGTCCGAAAAGAACGGCAAGGATTACTATACATCGGGTAAGGTAACAGGTCAGAACAAGACCGATTTCTCCTACGGCAAGGTAGTCGTAAGTGCTAAGGTGCCAGAGGGACAGGGCTTATGGCCTGCTATCTGGATGATGCCCAAGGAGGAGAGCTACTACGGTCAGTGGCCTAAGTGCGGCGAGATCGACATCATGGAGGTACTCGGCAACGACGTAAGCACAGCCTACGGTACTCTCCATTTCGGCGAGCCCCACGGCGAGATACAGGGCACATGGGGCCTTACAGGTCAGACCTACGCTGACAGCTTCCATGAGTATTCTGTAGAGTGGGAGCCCGGCGAGATACGCTGGTACATCGACGGCAACCTCTACAACACAGCTAACGACTGGTTCACAGCCGTTCAGGGCGAGGACGAGAAGCCATATCCTGCTCCATTTGATCAGCCTTTCTTCGTTCAGATGAACCTTGCAGTCGGCGGCACATGGCCGGGCAATCCCGACGCTACAACAGATTTCGACAAGGCAGAGTTCGAGATCGACTACGTAAGAGTTTATCAGAAGCCTGAGTACGATATGAATGTTAAGAAGCCCGAGAAGGTATTCCGTCAGGCTCAGGAGGACGGCAACTTCATCTTCAACGGAGACTTCTCCGAGGCTGAGGATCTCACAGACGACGTAAACTGGAAGTTCCTGCTGTTCAACGGCGGCGAGGGCTCGGCTGAGATAAAGGACAACATGATAGTGATAACCTCTCAGGCAGAGGGTACAGAGGAATACTCCGTACAGCTTGTACAGCCCGATCTCCCAATGATAAAGGGCAAGAAATACCGCGTTACATTCGACGCTTACGCTGACGAGGAGCGCGACATCGTAGTATGCGTTTCTGCTCCGTCAGCAGGTTGGATACGCTATTTACAGGATACAAAGCTGACACTTACCACAGAAAAGCAGAGCTTCACCTATGATTTCGAGATGAAGGAAAAGGACGACAACAACGGACGTCTCGAGTTCAATATGGGTAAGCGCGGCTCAACAGCTACAGTTTACATCAGCAATGTAAGAGTAGAGGAAATTGCATAATAAACACAGCCCCGAAGCGATTCGGGGCTTGTTTTTATACGGTCAATGCTATAAATCATTATTTATGTTTGTAGGGGACGGCGTCCTCGACGTCCCCTTTAGGGAACGCCCTCTCTTGCAGGGCGACACTAATCGTGTCCGTCACCCTCTGTCCTTTGGACATCTCCCTACACTGTAGGGAGTCACCCTCTCAAAAAGCAGTCCACCGGACTGTTTTTTGATTCACCCTTTGCGGTTACTCCCTGTGGTACAGGGAGATGTCAGCGTAGCTGACAGAGGGGACTCGCTCCTGTTAGGAGCGCCTTCGTAACTGCGGGGCTTTGCCCCACACCCCACAAGGGCTGTCAGCCCTTGACCTGACCAAAGGAACACAGTCCCTTTGGAATCCCGTTCATGGGCTCGGCAAGTTGTTACGTTAAAATTGGTTTTTAATAATTTTAATATCTTATGAATTGCTCTTACCTAAAAATTGACAGCTTTTTCCACAAATTGACTTGAATTTCATTCCAAAATATGTTATAATAATATATATATTTAATCCACGGACAAATAAGCTAAAGCAAAGGAGTTTCATATGGATAAACCGATTGAAATTGCCGTTATCGTCGCTGGTATTGACGAGGAATATCAGAACGGAGTCATCGACGGCATAAGACACTGCGCAAAAATGAATAATGCAAATATTTCATGCTTCTGCGCATTTGGCGGAGTCCTTGCCAACAGCAAATTCGATGTGGGCGAATACAACATCTACTCACTTATTAATTACAGCAAATTTGACGGCGTTATTCTTATGACAAATACCATAAGCTCCCCTGTCGATAAGGAAAAGATAATCGCAAAGGTTAAAAGCACAGGTCTGCCTGTTACTATCCTTGACTGCGATGAACACCCAGAATTCTATAACATCAGTATAGATAACTACACTGCTATGCAGGCTATAGTAAGACACGTTATCGAAAAACACAACGTCAAGCGTCTCAACTATATCTCAGGTCCTATGGAAAACCCCGAGGCTGCCGAGAGAATGAGAGCTTTCCGTGAGACTATAGCCGAATATTCCATTCCCTATGAATACGAGCGCGTTTTCGTGGGAGAATTCAGAGCTGCTGACGGCAAAAACGCCGTTGACGCATTCCTCAGCTCAGGCTTGCAGCGTCCTCAGGCTATCATCTGCGCTAACGACGCTATGGCTCTTGCCGCTGTGGAGGAGCTGGGCAACTTCGGCTACAAGATACCTGATGATATGATAGTTACGGGCTTCGACAACACATACAACGCCCGTCATCACCTCCCTGCCCTGACAACTGTATCCCGTCCTCTTGACGACGCAGGCTTCAAAGCCTGTGAGATACTCATAGGTCTTATAATCGGCAGAGAATACCCAAAGAATACCGTGCTCAACGCTTCTCCCGTATTCTCGGAGAGCTGCGGCTGCGTATCCGTTGAGGAAACAGATATCTCTGAATACAGAGTTTCCGCATACAAGCTGCTGAACAGCTGCCGCAGGGACGTTTCACTGCTCAACCGCATGACTACGGAGCTTGCTGATACTCAGGATTCTGCTTCGACTATACATACCGTGTCAAAGATAATCAACGAGATAAAATTCGACAGATTCTGCCTGTGTCTGTGCTCAAACTGGGATCAGGTAGTGTCAAACGGACTCAATATCGATCCAACCGATACCTCGTCCTATCAGATACACGGCTATACTCCGAAAATGCTGGCTCCTCTGGTGCTGGAAAACAACATCAACGATCCCGTAAGTATGTTTGACAGCGCCGATATGTACCCTGCGCCACTGAAAAACGGCGGCAATGTTAGCTTCTTTGTACCGCTCCACTTCGGCGAGCGCTGTCTGGGCTACTACATCTTCACAAACAGCAAGTTCCCCACAAAGAGCCTGCTGTGTCACGCACTCATGCTCACTATCAGCAATTCTATCGAGAATATCCGCAAGCTGGTACATCTTAAGAGCATGGTAAAGGAGTTGGACAAGCTCTATGTTATTGATCCGCTCTGCAATATCTACAACAGAAACGGCTTCATCAGAAACGCCGATCCTATGTTCAACCGCACAAAGGCGTCAAAGCAGAAGCTTCTTATCTCATTTATAGATATGGACGGTCTTAAACACATCAACGACTGCTACGGTCATAACGAGGGCGACTTCGCACTTCAGCGCCTTGCAAGCGTTATCTCCGACTGCTGCCAGGGCGGCAGGATATGCGCACGATTCGGCGGCGATGAGTTCATTATCCTTGGCGAGAACGCCTGCGAAGAGGACATAATGGCTCTGGAGACCGTCTTTGAGGCTCAGCTGAAAAATATAAACACCATTGTGAAAAAGCCCTACACCATATCGGCAAGCATAGGTACTATAGTCAGCGAAATAAAGGACAATGTGACACTTTTCAACCTCATCACTCAGGCTGACGAGATAATGTACGCAAACAAGAAGCGCAAGCGCACCTCACGCTACCTCAGGCACGAAGAAAGTGAAGAGGAGATACAATATGAATCATCTGGGAACGATCAGGCTTGAGACCGAAAGACTTATCCTCAGGCGCTTTGAGGAAAGCGATACGGAGACTGCTTTCTCCGTCTGGACAAGCGATCCTAAAGTAACTCAGTACCTGCGCTGGAAGAATCACCGCTCACTGACGCAGACAAAAGAGCTGGGGCTTACATGGATAAAAAAATACAACGATCCGCAGTGGTATCACTGGGTAATAGAGCCGAAGGAAGTCGGCTTCCCTATCGGCACTATCTCTGCCGCTAACGTGTATAACGACACCGATACCGTGGAGATAGGCTACTGTATAGGCTCAGGCTACTGGGGCATGGGCTATGTTACGGAGGCTTGTGCCGCTGTGATACAGTTCTTCTTCGAGGAGGTCAAAGCCAACAGGATAGAAGCCAGATACGATACCAGAAACAAGGCTTCGGGACGTGTTCTCGAAAAATGCGGTCTCACCTATGAGGGAACGCTGAGAAGCTCCGAGCGCATACAGTCGGGCATAACCGATGTGTGCATATACAGTATCCTCGCCGAGGATTATTTCTGAAATAACAAAAAGGACGGCTTTAAGCCGCCCTTTCATTGCTACTCTTTTATCTTACCACTATTCCGCACCATAATTCACACCAATATACACATCACAGCAAGGGAGCAAATATATTCAGTATTGCTCCCGCTATTTTTTTGTGTACGGGACGCTTTGCGCAGGCTTCGGCTGTTATCAGCTCAGAAACTGCCGCTGTACGCTCAAAATCCTCAACTATATCTCCGATAACAGAGCTGTTGTAAAGCACCGAGCCGCACTCGAAATGCAGGTAGAAGCTTCGGTAATCGAAGTTTATAGTTCCCACAACCGCCGATGTGCCGTCGGCTACACAGGTCTTGGCATGGATAAAGCCAGGGGTGTATTCGTATATCTTTACGCCCGTATTCACAAGTCGGCTGTAATTGTTCCACGCTATCATGTGAACATACCACTTATCAGGTATATGGGGCGTGATGATACGCACGTCTACACCCTTTTTAGCCGCAAAGCCAAGGGCGTTGGTCATTTCCTCGTCCAGTATCAGATAGGGAGTGGTTATGCAGACATAGCTCCGTGCGTTGTTGATAAGCTCAAGATAAACCCGCTTTCCCACGGGCTCCTCGTCAAGGGGGGAATCGGAGAACGGCTGTATGAAGCCGTCGCCTATGGCAGAAGCAAGGTCTGCATTTATAACGGGCTCGAATCTGCGTATCTCACTGCTGTCGGACTTCGACCAGAGCTGGAGAAACATTACTGTATAATTCCACACGGCTTGTCCCCGTATCATTATTGCGGTGTCCTTCCAGTGTCCGAAGCGCTCCTTTCGGTTGATGTACTCGTCGGCAAGATTAGTACCGCCGTTGAACGCCGTGTGACCGTCGATTATGACTATCTTTCGGTGGTCGCGGTTGTTCTGTACCGAGGATATCATGGGACGGAACGGGTTGAAAACCTTGCATTTCACGCCGTTATCGGAAAGCTTTCGGAAAGGCTTTACGGAGTTCAGCATACCAGTGCCTATTCCGTCATACATCAGACGGACGTCAACTCCTGCCTTTGCCTTGCGTATAAGGAGCTCCGACATAACGTCGAACATATAGCCCTCGGTTATGATGAAAAATTCAAGGAATATGAATCGCTCAGCCTTTTCAAGCTCCTCAATCAGTTTTGAAAACTGTGCTTCGCCAAGGCTGAAATACTCCGCGCAGGTACTGCGGTAAACAGGATACATACCATAGTCCGCAACGTATCTTGCAAGGTTCACAGAATCGGGACAGCTTGCTTCAAGTTCCGCCATGACGTTTTTATCCTGCACAAGGAGCTCACGGGTCTGCTTCTGATTGCGCATATCTATGGATTTCGGGAACTGCTGTGAAAGCTTGATGTAGATATAGGAAACTCCGCCAAGAAGCGGAAATACGCTTATGAGAACTACCCATGCCACACGGTAGGATATGGGCTCGTTCTTGTTGGTGATATATATGACAAGAAATATATCCAGTGCAATAAGCGCGATATAGAAGAACACAAAGTGCTCTCCAAGGCTCGCTACGGCAAGCAAAAGGAAGCCTATCTGCAATAAAAGCAGTATCACGAATGCCGCATTTGAGCTGAGTATACTGCTGAGAAGTTTTTTAAGCTTCATGTTACACCTCAGAAAAATATTATAGTAATAATATTATATCATAAATAAAATAAAATGCAATATTCGCGGCTGAAAACTTCCGATTACGGTTATTTCAGCGCTTATATCATAATTTCAACACGAAAGGACGTCTTTTTTTGAACAAACTCAGACCATACGAAAGAAAAGTTTTTTACTACGAGACCGACAAAATGGCAGTAGTACACCACTCAAACTATATACGCATTTTCGAGGAGGCACGTATGCACTATCTCACAGAAGCAGGTCTGCCTTTTGAAAAGATCGAAGAAATGGGCATACTCATGCCATGCCTTGCCCTTGATTCCAGCTTCAAGCGTCCTCTTGTCTTTGACGAGCCCTTTGCAGTATACATAAAAATGGATAAGTTCAACGGCACTACCATACACCTTGTATACAAGGTAGTAAGCCGCAGAAGCGGCGAAATATGCGCAGAGGGAAGCTCCACACACTGCTTCACTGATATGAACATGAAACCCCTGCGTACAAAGCACTCTCACCCTGAGCTTTATGCAACTATCGCTCAGTATCTTAACTACGAATACGACTTCTGATCCTTTCAATATTATTGTCAGGGGATATTACGCTATTCACTAAAAACAGCCATAAAGCTTAAGCGAAACAGTCATAAAGAAGTAATACTTCTTTATGACTGTTTCTAAAATAACAAAGAATAGAGAAGAAATAATAAATAAGAATAGATGTATTGCCTGTCGGCAATTAATTAAAATCTGTCCGCAAAGCGGACTCTTTTATTATTCTTTATTCATTATTCTTTCTTATTTATTATTTTAGGAGGTGTGATAAAGTTTCTTTATCACACCTCCTCTTAGCTTTATGGCTGTTTTTATGCTGTTGCCTTGACAACTGCCTTTTTCAGTGCTGTAAGATCGAATATATCCACAGCGCCGTCCTTATTCATATCAGAAGCAAGGTACTGCTCCTTGGTGAACTCCTTGTTCTTGCCGAGTATATAGCTCTGGAGAGCAACTATATCCGTCACATTCAGCTTGCCGTCGGAATTGAGGTCTCCCAGAACTTCCTTTGGAGCACTGCTGCCGATAGTAAAGTCTGTCTTTACCAGCTCAACGCTTGCGCCACTCTTGTCCTCGGCAACTATCTTGTAAGTGTACTCGCCGTCATTAAGAGCATTGAATGCAATGTTCTTGTCAAAATATGTTGACAGATCATACTTTATCGTATTTGGAGCCGCCTCTGCGCACTGGCTTGTAGCCTCGCCGCTTCGGAAATAAACTCCGCCGTAAACCTTGGTGATTACCAGATTTGAAGTGATATTTCCCTTTATTGAAAATGTCTTGCCCTTATCGAGATTTCCCTCGGGAGCTGTAACGTTTTCGATCTTTATCTCGGATTTGAGGTCAGCTTTTTTCTCCATGTAAGCCATTGAAGCAAAACCGCTCTTGCCGTTGTACTCAACGTGAGCCCACTCGCCGTTGCCCCTTGTAACCCTGAACTCCGCACCTGCAGGTATCTCGCCTATAACAGCGGAAGATGTGTTATGGTCGGCTCTCATGTTGAGGTATGTAACTACGCCCTTTGTGGTGTACTCGCCTGCGTACTCATCCGAGCAGCCGCAGTCGGTCTTAGGAGATTCAGCAGGAGTATTTCCGCTGCCGCTGTTGTCCGAATAAGCGAAATAGCTCATCGGATCGTAATATGTACGTGCAGGCCAGCCTGCCTGTAAGGAATCACATATACCGAAGTGGAGGTGATTGCCCGAGGAATTGCCTGTGCTTCCGACCTTGCCGATAACGTCGCCCTGCTTTACCTGTGCGCCAGCACTGGTCAGCACTTGTGAAGCGTGAGCATAGAAAGTGTACACTCCGAGGTCGGGGTGCTGGATTATCACGGTGTAGCCGTAAGCGTCCATCCACTCCGCAGCAACGACCTTGCCGCCTACAGCCGCGTAAATATTGCTGCCGCCGTCGGCTTCGATATCGATACCGTTATGGTATCCCGAAACATCATTGGTGTTTCTTGCCGCGTCAAAGTATGTGGTTATGTTCTTGAACTTCGGCTCTGTAGGCCATACTGCATATGCAGCAGCGTGAGCGGAAAGTCCGAATGGATATATCATCAGTATCGTCAATATCATAAATAAAGCTGCAATTACCGCCGCAGCTCTCTTGGTTTTCGTTATCATTGTTTTTTCTCCTCTCAAAGAAAGATCAAACTGACAATAACTATTTTACCACATTTTTACTGAAAAGTCAATCTGCCCCAAAAGCTTACTGCATAGTGCACACTATTTTTCGTGATTTCTATTGACATTGCCTAAAAAAAGGAGTAAAATTAATATGTCAGCTAATACTAACTATAAAAGGAGATAATCATTATGGTAAAAACTATTATCAAAATAGAAGGCATGATGTGCAATATGTGCGAGGCTCACGTTAACGACGCTATCCGCGGCGCAGTTTCGCCCAAAAAGGTCACTTCCTCCCACAGCAAGGGCATTACCGAGGTCATCTCGGAGAACGAGCTTGACAAAGCCGCACTGAAAGAGCTTATCGAAAAAGACGGCTACAAGGTGCTTGATATCACCTCCGAGCCTTATGTTAAAAAGGGACTTTTCGGACTAAAGTAATCTTGTAGGGGCGGCGTTTCGCCGCCCGTTTAATTATGAGACATTTCGGGGCGATGTTAACATTGCCCCATACATTAAGCTAAAAACTCCCGAAATGCTATGCTTTTCGGGAGTTTGTATTTATTCTTCGTCTTTTATAAAGAAATCCTGCACCTTTTTGGTTATGAGTGTGAGATATCTCAGGCAGGGCTCTGCGATGATAGAGAAGTTCACGCAGAGAAGTATGCAGCGGTTTGACATTGATGTAATGGCGAACAGGTCACTGACAAATATCATACAGCAGACAAGTCCCACTGCACAGCCTATCCACATCCACATCTTGTACATATCCATAGGCTTGCATATCTGGAATACTATCATCATGCCGACCATGCTCATGAGTATGGTGGACGCCGTGGCTATATCCGTTGGCGCTACGTTGAAGATGTTTCCGAAGTATACCATAGCACAGACCACAAGCACGTCCGTCAGAGCCGCAGGCAGAGCCTTCAGCAGGATATTCATGATGAATCTTCCGCGGATAATGTCGCGGTTGGGCATAAGTGAGAGCACAAATGCAGGAAGTCCGATAGTGAACATACTGATAAGGGATATCTGTGAGGGCTTCAGCGGATAAGCAAGTCCGAAGCATATGAACAGCACTGAGATTATCAGCGAGAAGATGTTCTTTACGATAAAGAGACTTCCCGAGCGCTCAAGGTTGTTTACGACCTTGCGTCCCTCGGCAACTACATCAGGCATTTTCGAGAAGTCGGATTCAAGGAGAACAAGCTGTGCTGCCTGTGCCGCAACGTCGCTTCCCGAAGCCATAGCCACGGAGCAGTCCGCGTCTTTCAGTGCGAGGACGTCGTTTACGCCGTCGCCTGTCATAGCGACTGTTTTGCCTGCTTTTTTCAGTGCGCGGACGAATTTGCGCTTCTGCTCGGGAGTAACTCGTCCGAATACGGTATAGCGCGTTACAGCGTCCTTGATAGCCGCGTCGGTAGTGAGAGTAGTAGCGTCAACGTACTCACCTGCATTCTTAATGCCTGCCTGCTTTGCGACTTCGGATACGGTAACGGGATTGTCTCCCGAAATCACCTTTATCTCAACGCCCTGCTCGGCAAAGTATCTGAATGTCTCGGGAGCGTTCTTTCTTATGGGATTTGACATTATCACAAAGCACACAGGCTCAACATCAGCTTTCAGCGCCTTTCCGTCGGGAATGCCCTTGTACTTCACGAATGCAAGAACTCTGTAGCCCTTGCGGCTGTAGGATTCAAGAAGCTCTCTGTGTTCCCTTATCCTGTCCTTCATTACAAATTCGGGAGCTCCTATCACATAGGAATCTCTCTCAAATGTGACACTGCTGTATTTGAACTCGGAGGAGAAGCCTGTGGAAGAAACTGCATATCTTCCAGCAGGTCTGTGGAAATGGCTCTTTATAGCCGCCATGGTCTCGTTGTCGGAGTCCTGAGCCGCCGCAAAGTCGCTGATAAGTCCCTCGACAACGTCCTCGTCATACTGGTCGGAGGCAGGAACAACAGCGGAAACGTTCATGGTGTTCTCGGTGATAGTACCTGTCTTGTCCACGCAGAGTACATCAACTCGTGCAAGAGTCTCGATACATTTCATGTCATGAACAAGTACCTTGCCCAATGCAAGGCGCATTGTACTGATTACAAGGGCAACGCTGGCAAGGAGGAATAGTCCCTCAGGTATCATGCCTATGACAGCGGCAACCATTGACTGAACGCTTTCCTTGATAGAGTCGTGGTTAATATAATATGACTGGTAGAAAAGCAGACTTCCTATAGGGATAATCGCAAAGCCTGCGAACTTTACTATCCTGTTCAGGGAGCGTATCATCTCGGACTGCTCGCCCTTCTTGGACTTCTTAGCCTGTATGGTAAGCTTTGAGATATAGGAATCCCTGCCCACCTTTTCAAGTCTTGCGCGGCACGAACCCGATACGATATAGCTTCCCGACATGAGGGTGTCCCCGGGCTTTTTGCTTATCTCGTCGGATTCACCCGTAAGGAGCGACTCGTTTACCGATACGTTTCCGTCAACTATTATTGCGTCGGCGCTTATCTGATTTCCTGCCTTGAAGATAACGATATCATCAAGAACAAGGTCTTTTGAGGGAACTGTCTTTACCTCGCCGTCACGGACTACCGTAGTCACGGGAGCGTTCAGCACCGATATCTTGTCCAGTACGGACTTGGAACGAAGCTCCTGAATGATACCCGTAAGGGCGTTTGCTATGATGATAGGCATGAACGTCAGGTCGCGGTATGAGCCTACGATTATCAGAAGCACGGATAATATCACGAAAATAAGGTTGAAGTACGTGAAGATATTGTCTGCAAGAATCTCCTTGACCGTTTTCGAGGGAGCTTCAACAGGCTTGTTGTCCATGCCCTCGGATACTCTCTGCTGGACCTGCGCAGATGTAAGTCCCGTATCATAGTCGGCTTTTATTCTTTTTATGTCAATAACATCTCGGAATTCACTGGTTTTATTCATTACGTCCTTTTAACTCCTCGTCAAAATACTATTATATTAAGTATATCACACTTCCATAATAATTTCAATGGCTTAGAAGAAAAATAAATGTCAACCATATTCAGTGCAAAGGGTTGACAATCAAGTTAAACTGTGCTATAATGTACTCATATCAGACAAAAGGAGTTTTTCATCATGGAAGATCAGGCAATTTTAAAGAAAAACACAAACAAATTCACCACTAAGGAGCTTGTGCTCATCGCAATGTTTGCCGCTGTTATGGCGGTCTGCTCGTGGATATCCATACCAATAGGTGCTATCCCCGTTACCTTGCAGACCTTCGGCGTTTTCTGCGCACTGAGCCTGCTGGGCGGACGAAACGGTTCATTCTCTATTGCGGTGTATATCCTCCTCGGAGCTATCGGACTTCCCGTATTTACAGGCTTCAAGGGCGGTCTCGCAGCTCTTACGGGACCAACAGGCGGCTATATACTGGGATTTATCCTCATGGCTCTGCTTTACTGGGCAGGCACCAAGCTTTTCGGAGACAAGCTCCCCGTAAGCATCGGACTTCTTACAGCAGGACTTGCTGTATGTTATCTGTTCGGAACGATATGGTTCGTTTTCGGCTATTCCAAGGGAGAAAACACCATGAGCTTCTACAAGGCGCTGAAGCTCTGCGTAATACCTTTCGTGCCATTCGATATTATCAAGCTTGTGCTTGCAGCGGTGATATCAAGCCGCGTGAAAAAACAGCTGAATCTGTAAAAAAAGCCATAAGAAGCAATGCTTCTTATGGCTTTTTATCTGTGTAGGGGACGGCGTCCTCGACGTCCCGTTTAGGGAACGCCCTCTCTTGCAGGGCGTTCCCTCTCAAAAAACAGTCCAGTGGACTGTTTTTTGATTCACCCTTTGCGGTGACTCCCTGTAGTACAGGGAGATGTCAGCGTAGCTGACAGAGGGTACTCGCTCCTGTTAGGAGCGCTTTGTAACTGTGGGGTTACTCCCCACAGTGTGGGGAGTAACTCCGCCAAAGGAACACAGTCCCTTTGGAATCCCGTTCATGGGCTCGGCAAATAATTACGTATTACGAATTTAATTCAAGAAATTCTTTCACCGCTTCAAGATTTTCGTTAGCGATACGCCTGCCTATACGGTAGACCTCCAGCATTACCTCGGGATCGTGCTCGATATGCCCTATAGGAAGTGCCTCGTGCGGAGCTATAACAAATGCCCTGCCTGCTTCCTCAGCGGAACGGATATACTTCAGCTCACCGTTGTACATCTTGTGGCGGTTGGCTATAGCCTTTCTAAGCTCGGGATACTTATGATATTTCAGCTTTATGAGCTTCTGAGCGCCTGCCGGCTTCTTGACATAGTCACGGGGCTGAGTTACGATGACTACATTTTTTTCACAGCCGCGGCTCTCCATGAATTTCAGCGGTATAGAGTCGGCAATACCGCCGTCAAGCATTCTGTAGCCGCCCACCTCAACGATACGAGCCGCAAGAGGCATTGAAGCTGAGGCACGGAACCATTCCATCTCGTCATAACAAATATGTCCGCACTTGTGATATATCGCCTTGCCTGTGGTGATATCGGTGCATACAACCCAGAAGTCCATAGGCGAGTTGTTGAATGTCTCAACGTCCACTAAATCAAGCTTGTCGGGAACAGTGTGGTAGCAGAACTCGCCGCCGAACATATCTCCCGTCTTTATGAGTGAGTTCACGCTGCAATAGCGTTTATCCTTGCAGAATCGCGTATTATAGCGGATAGCGCGTCGTATCTGTCCCGATTTATAGTTGCAGCCGAAAGCCGCTCCTGCGGAGACTCCCACAGCCGCGTCAAATGTTATCCCGTTTTCCATGAAGACGTCAATAACGCCTGCGGTAAAAAGTCCGCGCATAGCACCGCCCTCAAGTACAAGTCCGTATTTCATCTCTTTCTCCCTTTTTTACAAGTTATTAGTGATCAGTGCTTAGTGATTAGAAAAAAACAGCCAAACTATAACACTAATCACTATTCACTATCATGATATATTCTTCATCGTTTTCCGAAACTTTCTTAAAGCCCACTTTTTCGTATAGCTTCACGGCGTAATTCGCCTTTTGAACTGCCAAAGACAGCCTTTTATAGCCAATTTTTCTGTATTCTTCGATAACAGCCCTCATAAGCGCCGTACCTATGCCATGTCCCCTGTAGTCCTTGTACAGAGATATGGCAAGCGACGGCGTTTCGTCGTCAATATGGCCGTAATCATTCATTATCCTGCCCCATACAGCTCCGACTATTTTTTGGTCTGAAACTGCGCAAAGAGCTAAATCTCCCTGCTTTTGGCCGAAATTCTCAACATAGACCTGTAACTCGGGCTGCTTTATTATCTCACGGGACGGGGGAGCTACTCCCTCTGGAATGAATATCGCCTCAAAGAGGAAATCTTCAAGGAGAGGATATTCGCTTTCACAGACAGGTCTGATGCTGTATTTCATCTCTTTCTCCCTTTTTTACAAGTTATTAGTGATCAGTGCTTAGTGATTAGAAAAAAAGCAGCAAACTATGCACTAATAACTAATCACTAAAAACTAATTAGAAAGGAGCTGCGGAAAACAGCTCCTTATGTTGTCAATTGTCGCTGAGGTCGTAGGGCTGCTCCTCATTTGAAAGAGCCACCTCGATGACCTTTCCGTAAAAGCCCGCAGGATTGAGAAGTATCTTCTCGCCTATGAGCTTCGCCTGCGTCATATCGGGAGCATACAGTCTCAGGTCCATAAGGTCAAAGGTATTGTCGATGCACCTTACACGGACGTAGTAGCCATTGCCTACAGGCTCGTACTCTATCTTTAGCTCTTTTTCGTACTTGATACGGGCAAAATAGCGAAGCGCCGCCAGCACAAGCTTGTCCCTGTAGGACTTGGGAGCGTAGTTTTTCAGCTGCTTTGCGCACTCCCTGCCCTTGGGCTGGAGAACGTACTTCTCGGTATCATTTTCGTCCTTTTCAAGAACTATGAGCCCGTTTTTCAGCAGATAGCCGATAGAGTCCTGATAGTAGAAATAATTGATTATCCCCGTTCCGATAGCTATGTCATAGAGCTGGTCGGGACTGACGGGACGGTCTATTTTATAGAGCAGATAGCACAGCAGTATATTCAGCGTGGGGATATCCTTTATCTCGGTATCGGCACGCTCTGCCATTTTCATGATGTTTTCGTCCTGCATAAAAAAGTCACCTTAACAGAAATTAGGATAATCCAGCATATGCGAGAGAAGGGCGATATTCACCGCAGCCTCTACACACGGTACTGCCGAAGGCACATTGCACGGGATATGCTTTACGCTCTCAACGGTCTCGCTGGTCATATCGCGGTAATTCACTGCCGCCTGCTGACCTGCAACGTACTCAGAGGGCTTGAAGGCAACTCTGAGAGTTATAGGCATTCCCGAAGATATACCGCCAAGTATGCCGCCGTGGTTGTTGGTCTTTGTGAGAACGTGACCGTGGTCGTTTACGTAGAATTCGTCGTTGTTCTGGCTGCCAACCATTTTTGCGGAAAGGAAGCCTGCTCCGAACTCAAGTCCGCGGACGTTTGGGATACCGAATACCAGCTGAGCGATATTGTTTTCAAGTCCGTCGAATATAGGCGAACCTATACCCGCAGGAACATTGACAGCCGCGCACTCGATGACGCCGCCGAGGGACTCGCCGCCCTCGTGAGCCTTGTTGATATCCTCTATCATAGCCCAGCCCTTGCGGTCGTTGATAACGGGGAAATCCTTTTCCCTGACGCTGAGAATGCCGTCACGGGTGATATTCACGGGGTCAAAGGGGTTATCCTTGATGTTGTGTATCTGGAGTATATGAGCTCCTGTGTATATTCCGCGCCTTTCAAGTATCTGAGCGCAGACAGCTCCTGCAAAGCAAAGCGGAGCTGTAAGTCTGTCTGAAAAATGTCCGCCGTCACGGACGTCGTTGAAGCCCCTGTAGCGCATAGTGCCCGTATAGTCGGCGTGTCCCGGACGGGCAAGGCTGTCGAGGTTATCGTGCTGAGGAGCAGATGTATCAGGATTCTGGAGAAAAGCGCACAGCGGAGTACCTGTAGTACGATCCTTGAATATGCCCGACATGATGTGGGGCATGGAATTCACAGCAGGTGCGCTGCCGCCAAGATATCTTCTTGCCATGAAACGAGCGAGCTCCTCGGCGTCGATATACTCTCCAGAGGGGAGATTATCCACTGTAACGCCTATAGCAGGTCCGTGAGCTTCGCCGAACATGGACACAGATATCCTATTATTCCAGAATGATGACATTTGCCTTACCTCCGAGTTTTCTGTAGTCGTCAAAGAAAGCAGGATAGGACTTTTCCGCCGCCTCAGCGCCCTTGATAATGACCTCGCCGTCGATAGCGGTAGCCGCGATGGCAGCTGCCATGACTATCCTGTGGTCGCCGAAGCTGTCAACAGTACCGCCGTGCATAGCTCCTGTTGGGTGGATAATAAGTCCGTCGTCTGTTATATCAACACTGCCGCCGAGATTATTCAACAGAGCAGCTGTTGTTTGCAGACGGTCACTTTCCTTTATTTTAAGTCGTTTTGCATTATATATTACCGAATCGCCGCTGCCGAAGGCTCCCAGAACAGCCAGAATTGGTACAAGGTCGGGGATATCCGAGCAGTCGGCTCTGTAGTGTCCGATATTGCCATTATAACACATATCGCTGATAATTTCAAGGATTTTCTTGTCGCCCTGAACGCTGTTTTCTACAAGATTATGGAGCTTTACCTCAGAGCCGAGAGCGTTTGCCACACAGAAGAACGCCGCCTGAGAATAATCGCCCTCGATATGCTCGTCTCTTGCGATGTATCTCTGACCGCCCTTTACGCGGAAGCCCTCCTCTGTCTCGGTAACGGAAACGCCGAATCTTCGCAGAGTATCAATGGTAATATCAACATATGGACGGGATTCGAGGTGAGATGTGAGAACTATGTCCGAATCTCCGTCAAGAAGCGGAAGTGCAAAGAGAAGTCCCGTGATGAACTGCGAGGACACGTCGCCCTCTATCTCGAATCTGCCGCTTTTAAGACCGCCTGATACGGTAAATGGCATAGTATTCTGATAACCGAAGCTAACACCATTTTTGCCCAGCTCACGGATAAATATGTCGATAGGTCGCTGGGGCAGTCTTCCTCTGCCGCGGAACTCCGTATTAGTGCCAAGAGCCGCTGCTATTGGGATTATGAAGCGCAGCGTAGAGCCGCTCTCGTTGCAGTCGATAACGCAATCCTGAGCTTTTCTGCCTCCTGCTCCCTTTACGGTGATATCGCCGCCGTTCACGGTAAATTCAGCTCCGAGAGCTGTCATTGCGCCTATTGTAGCCTCGATGTCCTTTGACATTGTAACGCCGCTGAGGTGTGAAACTCCCTCAGCTAAAGCGGCGCAGATTATGGAGCGGTGAGCGCAGCTTTTTGAGGCAGGCACGCTGAGGTCGCCGCGAAGCTTTGACGGGCTTATCCTTATATCCATGCTCAGCCCTCCATAAGTCGGCAGAATTCGGTGAAAGGCACCTTAACTATCTCGCACTTGCCGATCTCCTTGCAGATTATGTAATTTATGTCCTTTTTCTCGTTTTTCTTGTCCTTTGAGCAGAATGGCAGAAGCTCGCTCATAGGAATATCGCTTCCTGTAGGTAGCTTATATGCCGCACAGCACTTTTTGAGCCTGTCAGAAAGCTGAGGTGCAAGCTTATCGGTTATCATGCACATACCTGCGGCAACTCCTGCGCCATGAGATATTCCAGTATATTTATGCCAGCCCTCCAAGGCGTGACCGAGAGTATGACCGAAGTTGAGGATCATGCGCTCTCCCCTGTCGAACTCGTCGTTTTCAACTACCTGACGCTTGATATCCACGCACTTGTATACCATTTCGTCCATGATATCATCAACTGTGTCAAGGTCGTGGGACTCCATGAGCTCAAAGAGCTTACCGTCACGAATCATGCCGTACTTTATGCACTCGCCCATGCCCTCGGAAAGGACCTCCTCGGGGAGAGTTTTCAGGGTGTCGCTGTCGCAGATGACCAGAGCAGGCTGCTTGAAAGCGCCTACAAGGTTCTTGCCGCCCTTTATATCAATGGCAGTCTTGCCGCCAACAGATGAATCCACCTGTGCAAGGAGAGTAGTGGGTATCTGTACGAAATCGACTCCGCGGAGATATGAAGCAGCCGCAAAGCCCGTGATATCGCCTACAACTCCGCCGCCGAGAGCAACAACGATGTCGCTTCTTGTTATGCCGCTGTCGCAGAGAAAATCGAAGATATTGCCTAAATTTTCGAGGCATTTTGACTGCTCGCCGTGAGGAAAAGCGTAAACCGAACACTCAAAGCCTGCCTTTTTCATAGAATCCAGAACTGTAGGGAGATGATACTTCTCCACATTGTCATCAGTTATTATAGCAGCCTTTCTTGAGCCTGTCACCTGCGCGATGTATTCTCCGCTCTTTGCAAGAGCGCCGCGCTCGATGAGTACCTCATAGGGACGGCTGGTTTTTACGCTTATTTTCTTCATATCAACGCCTCCGTTAGATTATGCAGCGCCGCATTTACGCGGCGTTATGCTTCAGAAAAAATTATACCATAGACTATTATAACTGTCAACACTTTTCTGCTTTAAAGATTTTACCCGATGAAATTTAATATGTCACCTTATTAACGGCTACCAGCAGACGATTCCAAGTGTTTATTGTGCATTAACGCTAAATTTATTCCTAAAATTTAGGCGCTCGCCGCAAATTTAACAATGAGTTCACAGAATGTCAATCACTGAAAGCTGCCGCTGTGATATAATGTTGGTGTAAATTTATATAAATCTGACAGATGTTTTATCTGATCGGAGGGGATATGTATGAAAAAACTTGATTATCTGACCGCACTGGAAAACTTCATATCAGATCTGCAAAAATATCCCGACACACTCAACTCCGACATCACCCCCGCTCTGGAGGGCATCTGCTCTGTCCTGAATATAATCAAGATAGAGATGTACGCCTACGATAACGAGGCTGCCGAGCACCTGAATATCTACAAGTATTTCTGCTTTTACGGCAGAAGGCATAAGGTGCACGAGAACGATGTCTGCTTAAACAAACGATTTACTACAGGTGACGAAAATATCGCTGTCTACAGGATATGGTCTTCCGACGACTATTCATGGGACACAACTGAGGAACACAGGATAAATGTCCTGCTGGATATACTCACATTCAGCCATGCAAAAAGCCGACTTATCGGCATAGCTCATCACCTGACCTTCTTTGATACAGAGCTGGATATGTTCAATCTGCGCCAGTTCATGAAGTGTATCAAAATACTCTATAAAGCTGAACGAGTGGACGAATATGCCGCCGTTTACTTCAATTTAAAGCGCTTTTCCCTCGTCAATCAGCAGATAGGCAGAGAAAAGGGCACTATGGTAATGAAGAAGTTCATCGCTCTTATCGCCGACCAGCTCGACGACGAATACGAAAACGTCTGTCGTATCGGCGGAGATAACTTCATTACCCTCATAAAACAGGAAAAGCTACCCACTATACTGCGGCTTCTCAACGGCACGGGCATAGTCTATGACGAGGCAAAGGGCGAAAGAATACTGCTGTCAGCCACTGCCGGAGTCTACGTTATCCCCGATATGGACAGCTTTATCCTGCCCACGGATATCATGGACAGAGTAAGCATGGCTTTTCACCTTGCCAAGGGCTCTTCAAAGCAGGACGTGGTGTACTTCGATGACGCTCTCCTTGCGCGTACCAAGCGTAATAACGAGATAACAGCCTGTTTCCCGAGGGCTCTTGAGGACAGGGAGTTCCTCGTATACTACCAGCCCAAGGTGGATATAGACCAGCGCCGCGTTGTAGGCGCAGAGGCGCTGTGCCGCTGGCTCCATAACGGCAGGCTCGTTCCGCCGATAGATTTTATCCCCGTTCTTGAACAGGGACGCGATATCTGCAAGCTGGACTTCTATATGCTCGACTCGGTGTGCCGTGATATACGCAGGTGGCTGGACAGCGGACAAAACGTTGTCAGGGTATCGGTAAATCTCTCGCGCCGTCATCTTTCGGATATGGACCTGCTCCAGCATATAACCGAGATAATCGACAGGCATAGCGTTCCTCACGAATATATCGAGATAGAGCTTACCGAGACCACCACCGATGTGGAATTCAAGGACTTAAAGCGCATAATCAGCGGCTTGCAGGAGCTTGGGCTCTCCACAGCAGTTGACGACTTCGGAACTGGCTATTCCTCGCTGAATCTCCTTAAAGAGATACCGTGGGACGTTGTAAAGCTTGACAAGAGCCTGCTCCCCGACCACAAGACAGAGAATTATATGCAAAAGACCATAATGTTCAAGTATATTGTCGCTATGACGCAGGAGATAGGTCTTGAATGCATATCCGAGGGCGTTGAGACTATCGAGCAGGTAAATCTGCTTAGCTCCAACGGCTGTAATCTGGCACAGGGCTTCTACTTTGACAGACCTCTGCCCGTTGCGGAGTTCGAGACACGTATAAACGACGGATTCATCTATAGCATATAACATCAAACAGCCATAAGGGATTTCCTTATGGCTGTTTTTAAATAATAAATAAGTCCGCAAAAGCGGACTCATTATTTATTCTTTTTTATTTATTCTATATTGTTTTAAAGGGAGTGATATCATCACTCCTTTTTGTTATTTCATTTCCGCCTGTCTGTACTGCAATGGAGTTAGTCCGTAGAAATTGCCGAACGCCTTTACAAAATACGATGTATTGCCGTAGCCCACGTTAATTCCCACGTCCTTTACGGACAGGTCTGTAGTTTTAAGAAGCTCCGCCGCCTTGTTCAGTCGGCTTGTGATGACGTCCCTGTTTACGCTGACGCCGAAGGTCTCGGTGTACAGATGCTGAAAACGGGAGCGGCTCAGCGAGAGTTCCTTTGCCATATCGTCAATGGAATAATCACGGCTCGGCCAGCGATAGATAGACTTGCGTATCCACAGGAGCTTTTCGGAGTATATCCCCTCTGACCTGTTCGGGAAAGCCTCTTTTTTCCTCAGCTTTTCCGAGATCTTGAACATAAGCAGTCTGAAATACAGGTCTATGCTGTTTGTCCTGTACTGATTGCCCGAATAATGCTCGAAGCACATACTGCGTATCATGGACGACATCTCGGTAATATCGCCTATCTCCACAGGTCTGTCCAGCGGGATATTCAGCTCACTCATCATTCTCTGCTCGTCCTCGTCGGGGTAAAAATGCATCCAGTCATCGAAGTATTCATTGCTGGCAGGATAGTAATACTGGGGTGTATTTGGACGGTAAATGATAAACGAATGGGAGGTCGTACGAATCTCCCTGCCGTCTATCCTGAAGTGTACGGGTGTTTTTACGATGAGCATGAGCCAGCTGTCTGTGCCGTCGGGACGGTCTATGCAGAAGCTCCTGCCGTGTCTGTGATTGTATCCTATTTCGACCATTCTCAAAGTGATGCACTCCTCTTTATCTTTCTTTAAAATAAATTATAGCATAAAAGTACGAAATGAGTATTATTCGCGGCAAAAACTTGCGTTTTTTATAGCTTCAGCGCGAAAAAGGCTGCGGCGGCTCGCCGCTTATAGCATAAAAGCGAAGCGTTATGCTATAAGCGCCCGATTGCAGGGAGCAAATCTGTGATTTGCGTATCTGCAAGGGCATTTAGAGCTATTATAATGAATGCGTTTCATTCATTATAGCATATTGTGCGAAAAGCTGTCAAGAACTTCCAGCACAAAAGTGATATATTTATTTCTTTGCGGCAGATATGTTTTTTAAAATACACAAAAAGAAAGGGCGGATACTATCCGCCCCTGCGTCAGTCTATTTTTTTGTCAAGATACTGGATATCCATGTCCACATCGCCGTTTATGCCTGGGATATGACCGTAGGCACTCGCCTGCCAGATAGCGTACTCGCCGTCATAGTCGGTCTCGTCAATGAAATGTGCCAGCCATACAGGGTGAAAAGCCTTTGTTTCCTCGTTCCAGATATTATTGAGGAAGTTCTTGCTGCTGTAGAGCATAGCCTTGTAGCCGCACTTCTCGACCTCATCAGCAAACGCCATGTAAACGTCGTTGATGTCCTTTATGCTCATGTGGTATTTCTGGAAGTTAGCAAACTCCTCCCAGTCGAACGCAACAGGCATTTGCAGCTCATAGCCCTTTACCTGCTCCGCTATCCAGCGAGCGTGCTCGCGGACGCCCTCCTGAGTATTATCGGTGGTGTAGAAGTACACTCCTACATCGAGACCTGCTTCGGTGGCGTTCTTGATATTCTCGCGGAAATAATCGTCCATTTTTATCTCGCTGTAGAAGTAGCCCACGCGGATTATAACGAAGCTGCACCCAGCCGCCTTGACAGCGTTGTAGTCCACATCGGTCTGCCATGCCGAAACGTCTATTCCGAAGCGAACTCCGTCTCTGTTATACTGAGCTATAAAGTCGCTGTAATTCACTCTCGGATTATCGTCAACAGGACGGGGAACTTCATTCAGCACACATATTTTCAGATCCCATGTCGTGAAGTTTCCCGAGCTGTCCGTAACAGTGGCAGTCAGCGGATAAAGTCCCACCTTGTCGGGATCGATATCGCCCGTGAATGTAAGAACGGGGTTACTGTCGAAATTATCCGCAAAGCCCACGTAATCATTGAGGTCGAATGGCGTTCCTACCTTGTGATTTGGCTCCCAGCCTGCATTTAGCACCACAGGCGGAGTCGTATCCATTACGGAATATTGCAGCTTCTGAGTAAACTCACAGCCGTTGTAAATATACGGCACCTCCACCTCGAAAACTCCCGTATCGGAGGTGTTCAGCTTCACCGAGCCGTCCTTCAAATCCACGTTTTTCTCCGTGATAAAGCTGTCAAGAGAGATATCCTCATAGACCTCCACGGAATCAAGTCCCTTGAGCACAAGGTCTTTGGGCGGATCGCATTTTGGCTTTGTAGTGGTGACAGCAGTCGTTGTCGATACAGCAGTTGTTGTGGTCGTAACAGTGGTTGTGACCGTACTTGAAGAAACTTTGGCACTTTCGGAAGATGTTGATACCTTTTTGCCGCCGCAGCCTGTAAGCAGGCACAGCGCTGCCGAGAGCATTACTATATATTTTAGTTTCATGTTATACCTTTCATTCCCGAGCTATCAGCTTTCAGGAAATTAATATTTTAAAATCATAAATTATATTATAACACAAATCGACAAAAATGTAAAGGAAAAGCTTGACTTTGACGCCGAAACGTGCTATATTTTACGCAGAACTAATGATTTCTGCCGAAAGGATATTGTTTATGGTAATAGATTCACATTTGCACCTCCCCGTTGACTATCCTGACTTCAGCGCAAAAAAAGAAGCCCTTATAGCAGAGCTCCGCAGAAATGGAGTTGACAAGGGCATAGTTATCGCTGATTCCGAGCTTGAAAGCGTTATCGGTTCGGTGCGCGACTGCGCGGAGCTTTTCAGGGACAGCGATATGATAAAGGTCATCGCAGGCATAAGTCCGTTTATCAGCTATAATGAGCAGCTCCGCCTGTGCAGGGAGCTCCTTGAAAGGGGCGATATCATCGGTCTGAAGCTCTATACGGGACACGAGAGCTTTTACTGCACCGACCATGTGCTCTCCCCTGTCTATGACCTTGCCGCAGAGTTCGATGTGCCTGTACTTTTCCACACAGGCTGGGATAATACGCAGTATTCAGCTCCCGATAAGATGAAGGAACTCGCACAGAGCCGTCCTCAGAACAGGTTCGTTTACTGCCACTGCTTCTATCCCGAGCTGGAGCAGTGCTTCGTAACTCTTAAAGACTGCGAGAATGTCTGGTTCGATACTTCATCGGTGGCAGATGACTCCCGTATCTGTCCGAAGATAAAAACAGCTCTTGAAGCTGCCATATCCGCCATGCCCGAGCGTTTCATATTCGGCTCCGACTTCGGGAGCTGCTCGGAGAAAGTCCACCTCGACTTTGCCGCAAGTCTCGATATCACTCCGAAACAGCGTGAGCTTTTCATGTACGAAAACGCCCTCAGAGTATATAAAATCTGAATAAAAATAAAAATTGCCTTTCCGCTCTTGACTTTTTACTGCCGATTTGATATAATTGATATGTTATATTTAAGCCGATGTGATGGAATTGGCAGACGTGACGGACTCAAAATCCGTTGGTGGCAACACCGTGCGGGTTCGACCCCCGCCATCGGCACTTCAAGAAGCAATCGTCTCAGTAAAACTGAGGCGATTTTTTATCTCCGCAAAATATGAACAAACTGTAAACTTTCATAGTCTTTCATGGACTTGAACACCACGGCGTGATATAATGTAAATGGTTATAATATTTGTTTTACGGGCTCGTAGCTCAGTTGGGAGAGCGCTGCGTTCGCAACGCAGAGGCCGAGGGTTCGATCCCCTTCGAGTCCACTCGCAGAATCCACCTCAGTTTTTCTGGGGTGTTTGTTTATTTCACAGTTTTTCGGGGCAATACTTTGATAGGTTTATTCACAATTAATATGTTATAATGTAATCACTATATAAAAAGAGCTGACCATAAAAAGGTCAGCTCTTGATTTTTTATTCAGCGAAATCCACTTACGGTTCCCGAAATCTCCTTCGCTTACGCTCGGACATTTCGACCGTTGCGCAATAATTTCCTCGCTGTATCTGCCGCTCTTAACGCCAGCGGGGGGCTCCCAGCCGCTTCGGAAATTATTCCCACTCCACAGTTCCAGGGGGCTTTGAAGTGATATCATACACTACTCTGTTGACGTGCTCGACCTCGTTGCAGAGGCGGTTTGAAACCTTAGCCAGCACATCATACGGAATCCTTGCCCAGTCGGCTGTCATGAAATCATCAGTAGTTACAGCGCGGATAGCGATAAGGTGGTCGTATGTACGGTGGTCGCCCATAACGCCAACTGTGCGGACATCGGGAAGAACTGCAAAGAACTGCTTGAGCTCACTTTCGATACCGCTCTTGCGTATCTCGTCACGGAAGACCGCGTCTGCTTCCTGTAAGATCTTTATCTTTTCCTCGGTTATCTCGCCGATTATACGAACTCCCAGACCTGGACCGGGGAACGGCTGACGCCATACAAGGTCATGAGGTATGCCAAGCTTTTCGCCGACTGCTCTTACCTCGTCCTTGAAGAGGTCGCCGAGAGGCTCGATAGTGCCTGCGAACTTGATATCATCGGGCATTTTTACCATGTTGTGGTGAGTCTTGATAACAGCAGTGCTGCCGTGACCTGCCTGATTGCCTCTGCCCGACTCGATACGGTCAGGGTAAATAGTTCCCTGTGCGAAGAAGCCGTCTGTGCCCTGCTCTCTTATCTTATCCCAGAAAACGTTGTAGAACTCAGTGCCGATTATCTTGCGCTTCTGCTCGGGATCTGTAACGCCCTTGAGAGCCGCAAGGAACTTGTCCTTGCAGTTTACGCGGACAAAGTTCATATCGAAGAGCTTAGTGAAGGTCTCCTCGACGAAGTCGCCCTCGTCCTTGCGCATGAGTCCCTGATCTACGAAAACGCAGGTGAGCTGCTTGCCTACTGCGCGACTGAGAAGTCCTGCTGCTACTGATGAGTCAACGCCGCCCGACAGACCGAGGATAACCTTCTTCTCGCCTATCTGCTCGCGGAGCTTCTTGACTGTATTCTCGATAAAGTCATCCATTTCCCAGTCTCCTGTGCAGCCGCATACATTGTAAAGGAAGTTATGGAGTATCTGCTTGCCGTATTCGCTGTGAGTTACCTCGGGGTGGAACTGTACAGCGTAGAGCTTCTTATCGGGAGCCTCAAATGCAGCACATGGACAGTCCGCAGACTTGGCAGTAACGCTGAAGTCCTCGGGAAGCTGGCTTACAAAGTCTGTATGGCTCATCCATACGACGCTCTTTTCGGGAACATCGCGGAAGATAAGGCTGTTGCTGTTCTGTGATATCTCGATCTTGCCGTACTCGCTCTTTTCGCAGTTCTCCACCTTGCCGCCGAGAGTATAAGCCATGAGCTGGCAGCCGTAGCAGATACCGAGGATAGGCACGCCTATCTCAAATATCTCCTTGGAGATATGGGGCGAGCTCGGATCATATACGCTGTTAGGACCGCCTGTGAAGATGATAGCGGTAGGATTCAGCGCTTTAAGCTCACTGATAGGAGTGTCAAATCTCTTGATCTCGCAGTAAACGCCGCACTCACGGACTCTTCGTGCAATGAGCTGGTTGTACTGACCGCCGAAATCGAGAACGATACAAAGCTGGTTAGACATAAGTCCCTCCTTAACTTCCGCTTTACGGCAGCGGACGCCGTATTTTGTTTATGTAGGGGGCGATGCCCACATCGCCCCGTTCAAGTATAATATAAATCAAAACGGGCGGATGTAGGCATCCGCCCCTACACAAAACATTTTCGGAACGCCGAGGGCGGCGTTCCCTACATTTTCTACTTATTAATTATGACACATTTTTGAGAAAATTTCAAGCCCTGAGGGCGCTTTTTTGCCGCAAAAAAAGCTGTACTTCCAATTATAGTAAAATTCAATAAAAAAATAATATCTGCCTATTGAATTTACTTACACTTTGTGGTATAATATATTTATATAGTTTCAGAAGGAGTTTCAATATGTCCGCAAAAGAAGAATTTATCACCATATATAAGCAAAACATCAAGCGCGAGGGCGCCGACAAGCTTTTAGAGTTTCTCGAAAAGAGCGACTTCTTCACAGCTCCAAGCAGTACCCGTTTCCACGGCTCATATGAGGGCGGTCTCGTTCAGCACAGCCTCAACGTCTATCACTGCCTCAAGGACTACCTCTCACGTCCCCGCACTAAAGAACTATACGGCATGGACTACTCCGAGGAGACGATCGCTATCGTTGCTCTGCTACATGATGTATGCAAGGTGAACTTCTACACTGTGGAAATGCGCAACAAAAAAAACGACGCAACGGGACAATGGGAGAAGGTCCCGTACTATGCTATAAACGACACTCTCCCCTACGGACACGGCGAAAAGTCCGTATACATACTCTCCGGCTACTTCTACGGCGAGAACAGGCTCACCCGTGAAGAAGCCTTTGCAATAAGATATCATATGGGTTTTTCATATGGTGGAACGGAAGAAAGAAACTCTATCGGCAGGGCACTTGAAATGTACCCACTCGCTCTGGCACTGAACGTGGCCGATATGGAGGCGTCCTACTATATGGAAGGCTCAGAAAAATAAATAAATGTAAGGAGTTTTTATTATGAACTGGTACGATAACGCCATTATCTATCACATCTATCCTCTTGGATTCTGTGGTGCGCCCAAGTTCAACGACGGGAGCGAAGATGTGACCTACAGACTTGATAAGGTGCTGGACTGGATACCTCACCTGAAGGAGATGAATGTGGACGCCGTCTACTTCGGACCTGTTTTCGAGTCCGTTGAGCACGGCTACGATACCATAGACTATAAGAAAATAGACCGACGTCTCGGCGATAACAACTCTTTCCGCTTTATCTGCGACAGGCTCCATGAAAACGGTATCCGCGTCATTCTTGACGGCGTGTTCAACCACGTAGGCAGAAGATTCCCGCAGTTCATGGACGTTCAGGAAAAGGGACAGGGCTCTGAGTACTGCGGCTGGTTCCAGAATCTCAACTTCGGCGGACCAAGCCCCTACGGCGATCCGTTCTGGTATGAGGGCTGGAACGGTCACTACAACCTTGTTAAGCTCAATTTACGCAATGTAGGCGTCTGCGACCATATCATCGACGCCATAAACTACTGGATAGAGTCCTTCAACATCGACGGCATACGCTTTGACGCCGCAGACTGCATAGACTTCGACTTCTTCAAGAGGATAAGAAGCTTCTGCAAGGGCAAGAAGCCTGATTTCTGGCTCATGGGCGAGATAATCCACGGCGACTACAACCGCTGGGCTAACCCCGAGATGCTGGACAGCGTTACCAACTACGAATGCTACAAGGGACTATGGTCATCACACAATGATAAAAACTACTTCGAGATAGATTACTCAATCAACAGACAGTCAGGCGCTAACGGCGGTATCTACCGCAACCTTGACCTGTACAACTTCGTGGACAACCATGACGTAAATCGTCTGGCAAGCACTCTCCACAACAACGCTCACCTGCCGCTGGTATACACTCTCATGTACACCATGCCAGGTATACCCTCTATCTACTACGGCAGTGAATACGGTATCGAGGGACGTAAGGAGAACAACTCCGACGACGCTCTCCGCCCGTGTCTCCATTTACAGGATATGGAGCGCGAAAACGTTTCCCTCTATCACCACATCGTAAAGCTCGGTCGGATATACCGCGCATACCCTGCCCTCAGAACAGGCAGCTATGAGCGCATTATGATAACCAATCAGCAGCTCCTCTTCAAGAAGATACAGGGCGAGCAGACTGTATACGTAGCTCTCAACCTCGGCGATTACGAGTTCGACCTTAACTTCCAGACTCACATGAGCGGTCTTGTAGACGTATTTACGGCAACTCCTATACAGGTTGAGAACGGCAATGCATTTGTGCGCATGGCTCCCTATTCTGCAATGATAATCGTTGCAGACGATATCGTTAACAACGAACCCGAGGAAGCAGTCATTGTTGAGGACAAGGACACCGAGATAGTTGTAGGCGCTAAGTACCGCCACTTCAAGGGCAACGAGTATGAGCTCCTTGCTGTTGCACGTCATACCGAGACCATGGAGGAGCTTGTGATATACAAGTCCCTCAAGGACGGCGAGGTGTGGGCCAGACCCAAGTCAATGTTCATCGGGAAAGCAGGAGAAGAAAGAAGATTCACTAAAATAGACTGAATATGATCCAAGCCCCGAGGCTAAGCTTCGGGGCTTTTTCGATGCAATCAGAACTCTGATCTGTAGGGGCTGATGCCCACATCAGCCCGCCAAATTTTTGTAAAACCAACGGGGCGATGTAGGCATCGCCCCTACACATTGTAATTATGACGGGCGAGCACAACTCGCCCCTAAAAGCAAAACGGGCTGCCAAAGGCAGCCCTGCTAATTACTAATCACTATTCACTAATAACTGAAATCACATCCACTCGCGCTCGTGAATGTCCTTGAACTCAGCCTGTGCCATGAGAATTGCAACTGCTGCCGAGAGAAGATCGGCGATAGGTCCTGCAAAGGTAACGCCGTCGATCTGGAAGAACATTGGCAGAACGATAAGCAGCGGCACGAAGAACAGTATCTGTCTTGTCAGCGACAGGAATACGCCCTTTACAGGCTTTCCTATGGACGTGAAGAACGTGGATACTATGGGCTGCAGGCAGTTCAGCCATGTAAAGAACAGGCATATTCTCAGGAACTTTGAACCGAACTCGTAATAGCCCTCGCTGGCGTTATTGTTCGCAAAGAATCCCAGTATCTGTCTCGGGAACAGCTGGAAGCATACAAATGCTATCAGCGAGATACCTGCGCCTGCCTTGACAGCCATCCAGAACGCACTCTTAACACGGTCGTACTTCTGGGCACCGTAATTGAAGCTCTCGATAGGCTGAGTACCCTGCGCAAGTCCTATGACAATGGAGAACACTATCATATTGACCTTCATGACGATACTTGCAACCGCTATAGGATCATCAGAGCCGTACTTTGACATAGCTCCGTAGTATTTCAGCGAGTTGTTGAGAACTATCTGAACTATGGTGATAGCAAGCTGATTGAAGCAGGAAGCCATACCGATAGAGCAGATACGTCTTACTATCTTGAATGACGGTATAAGGTGTGAACCGAAAAGGAATACCGTCTTGAAGTTGAAGCAGTAGATAACTACGATAAGGGCAGATACCACCTGTGCGATAACTGTTGCAATAGCCGCGCCCTTCATTCCCCAGCCGAGACCGAGAACGAAAATTGCGTCAAGGATAGTATTTACTACAGCTCCCGAAATATTGCATATCATAGTCACCTTTGGACTTCCGTCCGCACGGACGATATGTCCGCCGCCCGTACCGAGTATCAGGAACGGGAAACCGAATGCGGTATAGCTTACGTATTCCTTTGCATAAGGCAGTATCGCAGGCGAAGCTCCGAAGCATTTCAGGAGCGGCGTCAGGAATATCAGCGTAACAGCCGAGATTATAACTCCGAGAATGACCAGCATGGAAAGCGCATTTCCAGCAAAATACGAAGCTTTCTTCTTATCGCCCATACCGAGGGTAAGATTGAAGCACGAAGCTCCGCCGATACCGAACAGCAGCGCGACTGCCATGCAGGCAGTTGAAAACGGGAACGCGATACCTGTTGCCGCATTTCCCAGAGGACCAATCGCATTGCCTATAAACAACTGGTCAACGATGTTGTAAAGTGCGCTTACCAGCATACCTATGATACTTGGTATAGCGAACTTCATCATAAGGGAGCCTACAGGAACAAATCCGAGAGGATTGCCCATGCCCTCAGGCGGACCTCCTGCACCCTGCGGCGGACCTCCGACACCCTCGGGCGGACCTCCGACGCCCTCGGGCGGTCCACCTGTCCTTGAAGCCATTCCCCCATAAATTCTCTCATTCATATAACAACCTTCTTTTCTCTAAAACATCAAATACCTATTAATTATACAACATTTTCAGGCAAAAAATCAATAGAAAGACTGAACAGAAAAGCCAAATCCAAATCATTACTTTATGTTAAAGATGATGTAATTTAAACATATTGGATAACTATTTCTCCTTGACACTATTGCCAGTATGTGGTAAAATTAACTATGTGAGCCTTTTTCACGGCTCAAGAGGAGTTGTTTTAATGAAAATAATACTTGCATCTGCTTCGCCGAGACGGCGCGAGCTGATGAGATACATAACCGAGGATTTCGAGGCGGTCTCAACAGACTGCGACGAGACTCTCCCCGAGAAGATAGAGCCCACAGCGGCTTCGGAATACCTTGCGGTGCTGAAAGCAAAGGCAGCTTCGGAAAAATACCCCGACTGCATTGTTATCGGCTGCGATACCACGGTCATCTGCGGCAGCGAGATACTAGGCAAGCCCCGTGACAAAGCTCAGTGTATCACGGATATATCCAAGCTCTCGGGACGCACACATCAGGTAGTGACAGGCTGCTGCATTATCAGGGCAGGCAAGGTCAGCTCCTTTTCCGAGGTGACGGACGTTACGTTCAGAAAGCTGACAGCTGCCGAAATAGAGGCTTACGCCGACACCGACGAACCCTACGACAAGGCAGGGGGCTACGGCATACAGGGACTGGGCTCCGCCCTTATCTCCCACATCGACGGAGACTTCTTCAACGTGGTGGGACTGCCCGTGGGACGGCTCTTTAATAAAATTAAAGAAGCTGAGAGTTGAGAGTTATAATGCCGCATTAGGCTGACTTATTAAAATAATATGAGCGAACACCTTAACTCTCAATTCTCAACTCAAAACTCTTAACTTTCGTAACGCCGAGGGCGGCGTCCCCTACAATCTTAGCTCTTAGTTCTTAGCTCTAAGTTCTAAATAATAATAAAGGAGTATTTACCATGAACTCAACCGCATTTCATTCTGCTGACATTCTTATCCCCAAGGACTGCGATATGCACAAGTGGTCCGTTATCGCCTGCGACCAGTACACCAGCGAGCCCGAGTACTGGGACGAGGTAAGTGCCACAGTCGGCAGCGCTCCCTCAACGCTGAATCTTATCCTCCCCGAGCTCTACCTCGAGCAGGACGGCGTTGCACAGCGCATTGACAATATCCACACCGCTATGGACAAGTACCTTGCTGACGGTATCTTCACCGAGTACAAGGACGCTATGGTATACGTTGAGCGTACTCAGAGCAACGGCATTCTCCGTCAGGGTATCGTGGGCGCTATAGACCTGGAAAAGTACGACTTCTCAAAGGGCAGCACCTCAGAGGTAAGAGCTACCGAGGCTACCGTTATCGAGCGTATACCTCCCCGTATCAAGGTAAGACAGGGCGCACCGCTGGAGCTCCCCCACATAATGATACTCATTGACGATCCCGACAATACAGTTATCGAGCCCCTTGCAAAGACTGTTTCCGACGACAGCAAGCTCTATGATTTCGAGCTCATGCAGAACGGCGGCAGCATCAAGGGCTGGCTGGTTAACAAGTCCGCTCAGGAGGCTATCGACAAGGCTCTCTGCGCACTTGCCGATCCCGATACATTCTGCAAGAAATACGGTCTCAGCAATACTCCCGTTCTTCTCTATGCTATGGGCGACGGAAACCACTCCCTTGCTACAGCTAAGGAGTTCTACGAGCAGCTGAAAAAGGCTGATCCCGATAAGGACTTCTCAAACCACCCTGCACGTTATGCACTTGCTGAGATAGTTAACCTCCACAGCGAAGCCCTCAAATTCGAGGCTATCCACCGCCTTGTATACGATGTGGACTGCGACAAGCTCATAAATGAGCTCACAGCCGCACTGGAGCTCTCCGAGACCAAGGAATCCGACCAGTACGTTATCTGCTCATGTAAGGGCACTGAAAAGAAGCTCTACATCAACAAGAAGTCCTCAAATCTGTCTGTTGGTTCTCTCCAGAACTTCCTTGACGGCTATATCAAGGCAAACGGCGGCAAGATAGACTATATCCACGGCGCTGACACTGTTAAGTCACTGGCTGAAAAGCACAACGGTATCGCTTTCATTCTCCCCGATATGGACAAGTCACAGCTCTTCCCCACCGTTATCAAGGACGGCGCTCTCCCCAGAAAGACGTTCTCCATGGGACACGCCGAGGACAAGAGATTCTACATCGAGGCACGTAAAATTACAAAGTAATCATTAAGGGCGGATACATATCCGCCCTTTTTAATTCGGAATACGTAATGTATTGTAGGGGTCGATGCCCACATCGCCCCGTGTGAATTCTCAAAAATTACACGGGCTGATGTGGGCATCAGCCCCTACAATCTAAATCCTGAAACTTTTGTGCAAAAACTATTGCTTTTTTGTTATTTGTGTGTTATAATGTAATTTGGATATGCATTATCGACGCACGGTCCGAGCTGTGTATCGATATATTGGGGGGGCAAACATAATTTAATGGACAGAAAACCAATACGACATGATTTTTTCAGGTACATATTGGCGAATGTCATCAGCTCTTTAGGTGTATCGGTATATATTCTTATCGATACATTTTTTATTTCAAGGGGAATGGGTTCCGAAGGACTTACCGCTCTCAATCTGTCTCTGCCCGTCTTTAATTTCATCAACGGCTTCGGTCTTATGTTTGGAATCGGCGGCGGCAGCAAGTTTTCAATGCTTTACTGCCGAACGGAGAGAAAAGAGACAGACGCTATCTACACCAACGCCTTTGCGGCTATGCTTGCAATTGCTGCGTTGTTTGAGATGCTGGGTATCTTCTTCTCAAAACAGGTGACGCACCTTCTCGGTGCAGACGCAAGTATCTTCGATATGTCACAAAGCTACATAAAGACTATACTGCTGTTCTCGCCTGCTTTCCTTATGAATAACCTCATGGCCTGCTTCATGCGCAACGACAGCGCTCCGCGGCTCGCCATGCTTGGTATGCTGACAGGCTGTTTCGTCAATGTCATACTTGACTACGTTTTTATTTTCAGATTCGATATGGGAATGAGGGGAGCTGCTCTTGCTACCTGTATTTCGCCATTCATCAGCATGGGAGTAATGAGCATACACTTCATTACGGGCTGGAACGCTTTCAGTCTCAGGTTCATAGTCCCGTCGCTGAGCACCATAAAGGAGATTGGCTCGCTGGGACTACACTCCTTCTTCTCCGAGGTCTCAGGCGGTATCGTGATAATGATATTCAACTTCGTTATCTACCGCATATCAGGCAATACAGGCATAGCCGCCTATGGTGTAATCGCCAATATCGCTATAATTTTCACGGCTATATACGCAGGTATCGCAAGCGGTATACAGCCGCTGATGTGCCGCTATCACGGGCGCAGCGACACCTCCGCCATAAGGTATGTACTGCGGCTTGCACTGAGAACAGCGGTGATATTCTCTGTTTTTGCATATACTGCCGTATTCTTCGGCACATCGTATATAGTGGGAGTATTCAACAGCAGCGGCAGCTCAATGCTGAAAAGCATAGCAGAAACAGGACTCCGTGAGTACTTCCTGTTCATGCCGTTCATGGGTGCAAATACCATACTTTCGGTTTACTTCACATCTAAGGAAATGCCGAAGCAGGCACAGCTCATATCGCTTATGCGCGGAACTATCCTCATAATCCCACTTGCTTTCATAGCCTATATACTCAGAAGCATGACGGGAGTATGGCTGACAGTTCCCATTGCCGAAATGATAACAACTTTCGTTGGCATGAGCATACTTTTGATACATAACAGAAAAACATGGACAGAGTCACTGACTCCCGTACCTACAAGATAAAAAGCAGTATCTTAACCATAGTGCTTATACAGAAGTTTATGATTATTATTGAGAGAGCCCTTTTGAAAAGGGCTTTTCTCGTATCTGTTTCAAGACCGTTATTTCATTTTTTCTATAACAGAGCCCATGTAAAAACTCGCCCCTCTGTAAAAACTACAGAGGGGCTCTGTTATAGAAAAAATCAGCTAAAAAGTCTTTGGAAAGGGGTATGGGGGAAAGCCTTTCTTCAGAAAGGTTTCCCCCATAAAAAACATAGCTTTTATATAAGTGTTACGGTTAAGATACTGCTTTTTATAATATCTGCTCGGGCTGTCCCATAGGAGGCATGAGGAATGCCTTTGCGTCCTCCAGATGAAATGTCTTCATTTTATAGCCTGTTTTCTCGTTGTATATCTCCCTGAGAACAGGACTTGTCTCGAACATTGCGTCCTCATACTTCTTATCGGTGTCGAAGACTATCTTTCCTGTATAGCGGAGCCATACTCCGTCGGGCTTGCAGGCTACAATCTCTGTGAGAGGATTTGCCTGCATCTGTCTGTAAACCGCCTTAAAGTCACCGACAGCAAAATGAACAACTCCGTCCACCTCAACGTGTGCTCCGAAAGGTCTCAGCTTTGGCTGTGCTCCGTCGTTTGTGGCAATGAAAAAAATGCCTGTTTCTGTAAGAAAATCGTTTAGTCTGCTCATGGTTGATTACCTCCTTGATTTATTGTTGAGTTGTTATACTTGATCCTCGAAAAGCGGAGTTGAGAAATATCTCTCCGCAGTATCGGGTAGTATAGTCACTACTGTCTTGCCCTCGCCCAGCTTTTCAGCCAGCTTGAGAGCCGCGGCAACGTTAGTACCGCTTGATATACCGCACATTATGCCCTCCTTTGAAGCAAGGTCCTTTGCGGTCTGTATAGCCTCCTCGTCGGTTACGATATAGATATCGTCGTAGATTTTCTGATTGAGGATATCGGGTATTATGCCGTCGCCTATTCCCATTTGCAGGTGAGTTCCGATGTTTCCGCCTGCAAGGATAGCGGCATTTTCGGGCTCTACAGCCCATATCACCATATCTGGATACTGAGCCTTTAAAGCTTCGCCTATGCCTGTGATAGTACCGCCTGTGCCTATACCCGAACAGAAGCCGTCTATCTTGACTGCTGTCTCTTCAAGTATCTCCAGTGCTGTGTGGTACTTGTGAGCACCGATATTGTTCACATTTGCGAACTGCTGAGGTACGAACACGTTCTCGTCCTCCTCAGCCATTTTCAGAGCCGTATCGAGACAGGTCTGAATGCACTTGCCGATATCGCCGTCATCGTGTATTAGTATGACCTCTGCACCGTAGTGATTCACCAGCTTGCGGCGCTCCTCACTTACGGAGTCAGGCATGATGATTATAGTTTTGTAGCCTTTTACAGCTCCCACAAGAGCAAGACCTATGCCCTGATTGCCGCTGGTAGGCTCCACGATTATAGTCCCCTCGTGTATCTTGCCCTCCTTTTCGGCATGGCGTATCATGTTGTAGGCTGTACGTGTTTTGATAGAACCGCCCACGTTGAGTCCCTCGAACTTAACGTAAACGTCTGCGTTTCCCTTTTTATTCATTCGGTTGAGCTTTATCATGGGAGTATGTCCCATAGCTTCCAGAATGTTGTTGTATACCATTAATAAACTACCCCTTAGTTTTTTCAGTTCCGAGTGGTTAATGATTAGTTATCAGAACCCAGAGCTAAGAACTGAGAAATATTATGCTTAAACTTACTGTCTTTATGCAGTGTAGGGGCTGATGCCTACATCAGCCCGTTAAAAAATCGCCATTTAATACGGGGCGATGTGGGCATCGCCCCCTACAGATATCACTCTTCCGCAGAAGCGAACTGGCTCTCGTGACGGGTGAAGAAGTCCGTTCTCGGAGGCAGGAACTTCAGCTTGTGGTCGTTTCCTGTGAAGAATGTCAGCGGCTCCAGAATAGTATCCCATGACCAGATACGCTCGTCAACTTCAAGATACTCGCGGAGCTTCTCTGTGCCGAAGGGAGCCATCGGGTGAAGCAGTACGCCTGTTATCCTTATCATGTAGAACAGATTTGCAAGAGCCTGCTTTAGAGCTTCCTTGTCGGGATATTCGCCTGTGAGAGCCTTTGCCATGTACTTGCTGCCGTTGCGGATATAGCTGTCAAGCACATATGTGCACTGGTGGAATGCGAACTTTGACATATGTCTCTCATATTCGAGAACTGCCTTCTTTGCGTCCTCAACGAACTTCTCCTCGGGAGCGTTGTTTGGCATAACGCCGTCAAGCTCCTTCTGTGTGGTATAGAAAGCTGTTCTTATCATGCGATTGAAAACATTGGACAGGAGCAGACCGTCCTTAACAACGGGATCTGCGTCCTCGGGCTTAGCGTCGGGATTGTAGGGCTTCGGCATGAAGCTTACGGAGCGCTGTCCCAGACCAAGTCCCAGCCAGTGCATACGGAGCTGCTCGGGAGTATAGTGGTTCAGCAGGTCGTAAGCCATTGGCGGCTTTACTGCGCCCGAGCTTGAAGCCTTCTTGTCGAGGAATAAAATGTGGTGGTTAGCCACGATAACAGGGAGCTGCAGCTCTCCGTCGGCAGGTGAAGCGGTCTTTGTTTCGCTCTCCTGCTGTGCCATCCACATTGCAGGCTCGGCGATTCCGTAGAAGTAGATATTATCCTGACCGATGAACTGATAAACAGTGGAATCCTTGCTGCACCAATAATCACGCCACTCTTCCTTGTCATGACCGATAGACTCCAGATATGTTTCTGTGAACGAGATAGGAGCCCACAGCGACTCAGGCCATACCCATACAGTAAGTCCCTCAACGCCGTCCATAACAGGTGCAGGAACTCCCCACTCGATATTGCCTGTGAGACGGAAAGGAACAAGCGTCTTTCCTGTTCTATAGCGGATACCGTTCTCAGTAAGAACACGGCAGGCTTCGTCACAGTCGGAAAGCTTGTCGAACTCGATAGTGAAGGACGGCTTCTTTGGCTCTTCGAGGTAGTTATGCTCAGGCATAGAAGCCTTTATTTCCATGTACTTTTCCTCGAACTCGCGCTTTATGTAGATAACGGGCTTCTTTAAAAACTCGTCTATAGTCTTCCATACTACGGGACGGATATCCTTGCGCTTTTTCAGCTCCTCAACCCAGTCCTTCATGAGCTGTTCGTAGTCGCGGAGCTTGAAATACCAGTTGGTAACAGGCTTCATTGTAGGAGTCTCGCCTGTGAGAGTGCTGACAGGATTGATGAGGTTCTCAGGCATATACTGATGTCCCATATCGCACTCGTCTGCGTAGCCCTTTTCGGAAGTACAGCCGTCTACAGGGCACTTGCCGATTACCTGTCTGCCGTTGAGGAACACGCCTGCCTTTTCGTCAAAGAACTGCATAGTGGTTATCTGATTCAGCTGTCCCTTTTTGTGAAGTGAGCTGATGAAACGGTCTGTTACAGAAGCGTGTATCTCCTTTGAACGTCCAAGCCCCGAAGCTGCGAACAGATTGGGAGCTATGCCGTAAGCCGCAAGAGTCTCCTTCTGCTTGTTGTGGTTTCTCTGAACGAAATCCTCCAGTGAGCCCTCAAACTCGCCGTTCTTTACCTTAACGCGCCAGCCCTCTGCGATAGGAGAGCCGTAGCAGTCCGTACCGCTTACGAAGATGACGTTTTCCTTGCCGATACGGTCTCTCAGGAATCGTGCATAGGTATCTGCAAATACAAGCATACCGCCAACGTGACCGAAGTGGAGCTCCTTGTTGCCGTATGGCATACCGCCTGTGACAACAGCTCTTTTCGGGAACACAGGACGGGGTATCTCAAAATTCTTCTTTTCTTTATTGTCTGACATTTTATTTTCCTCTTTATTCATTAATATTTCGGGTGGGACGTCGAGGACGGTGTGGGTGTCCAGTGGACACCTCTGCAACGCAGAAACACCGACCGAGCCGACAGGTGAGAACGTCCCCTACAAAACATAATTGTTTAACGCGGAACTGTAGGGAGTCACCCACATCAGCCCGTTATAATTCAAAATTCAAACACGGGGCGATGTGGGCATCGCCCCCTACAGATCATCATTTATAATTCGTGAGTTATTGGCAGGCGAGCGGAACTCGCCCCTACTAATCACTAAAAACTATTCACTTATCAGGCAAACGCCTGAAGGCGCCTGCGTGTTATCTCCTCACCGAGAACGTGGCTGACTTCCCAGATATCGGGAGCGTTTGCGTGTCCTGTGAGGGCTATTCTCAGCATATTTGTGATATGAACTATACTTCCCTTGAACTGCTCGGGATTCTTCTTGTAATCCTTCGGCTTTACTGCAAAGCCCATTTCCTCGGTGATAGCCTTTACCTTGTCGAACCATGCGGCACTGTCGTCGTTATGGTCGTAGCTTGCAAGATACTTGCCGAAGAATTCCTTTACTGTAGCTTCATCGCACTCCTCTGGCATAGCGTCTGTAACCTTGAATGTCTCGTCATAGTAGAAGCTCATGAAGTCACAAGCCTGCTTCCATGTCTCGATATCACGTCTTGGCTTTGCACCGCCTCTGCCAACATTAAGAGCGGCAAGAGTTCTCTCGGGGTACTTGTTTATAAGGTCTGCGAAGTCCTTGTCGTACTCACTGCACCACTCCAGCCAACCGTCATAGACCTGCTGTGCAGGCATACGGCAGATAACGTTCTTGGAAATATCACGGAGCTTGTCAAGGTCAACAAGAGCGCCCGAAACAGACATCTTCTCCAGTGTATACGGGAACTCATGATAATCAGCCTCAGGATTTGCGATACGCCACTCCTCATAGTTGGAGTTGAGCAGAGTAAGGAGGAACTCCCAGATAGCGTCCCTGCTGATACCCTCCTGCTGATAGTAGGACAGAGCCAGCTCGGGATCCTTACGCTTGGAGAGCTTGCGCTTGCCGTTTGTCTCCTCATCTATCTTCATAAGTGTAGCTGTGTGGCAGTAGATAGGCTGCTTCCAGCCAAGAGTATTGAAGAGCTCAACGTGCATGGGAAGTGATGATATCCACTCCTCGCCGCGGATAACGTGTGTTGAGCGCATGAAGTGGTCGTCAACAACGTGTGCGAAGTGATATGTGGGGATACCGTCACTCTTGAGAAGCACGAAATCCATATTGTTTCTCGGCATTTCAAGCTTTCCGCGGATAGCGTCCTCAACGGCTATAGTCTCGCCTGTCTCCTGACCTCTGAAACGGAGCACCCATTCCTTGCCTGCTTCGATATTAGCCTTTACCTCGTCGAGAGTAAGGTCGCGGCACTTTGCATACTTACCGTAAACTCCGGGGTTTTCCTTGTTTGCAGTCTGCTGTTCGCGGACAGCCTCTATCTCCTCGGCAGTCATGAAGCAGGGATAAGCAAGTCCCTGTTCTGTAAGGAGCTTTGCAAAAACATGGTAGATGTCCTTACGCTGTCTCTGACGGTAGGGACCGTATTTTCCGTTGTCGCCCTCTGCTGTGGCGCCCTCATCAAAGTGTACGCCGAAGTAGTCCATAGCGTTGATGACAGTCTCAACAGCGCCCTCCACCTCGCGCTTGTTGTCGGTATCCTCTATTCTAAGGTAGAAAACGCCCTGTGACTGGTGAGCGATACGCTCGCCGATTATAGCGTTGTAGAGGTTGCCCAGATGTACGAAGCCTGTGGGACTTGGTCCTATACGGGTAACATTAGCTCCTGCGGGGAGCTGTCTCTCGGGAAAACGTGCCTCGATGTCTTCGGGAGTCGCCGTAACATCGGGGAAAAGGTAGTCTGCAAGTGCTTTATAGTCCATAGTATCAATCCTTTGTAAATATTACGTCCGCCTGCTGACAGACACATTTAATTTATTATATCATACTTCGCCGATAAAGTCAAATAGTAAGGGCGGATATTATCAGCCAGCCCTATAGGAGCAAACCTCTCGTTTGCAGATGTATAAGAAAACTCCCCTCATGTGAGGGGAGCCATCTCATTTTATCTGTAATACCTATATATGCTGTTCAATCTATCTGCCTCTTCTTTTGACAGTAATTCAACAGTTCTGTGTCCTTTTCCGTCACTAAGCTGTAAAAAGCCGCCGTTTGTCAATTGTCCCCATACTATACCGTCACTGCCTGTAGGCCAGATACGCTCGATCTGTGCAATATACAGGAACCAAATTCTGCCTGCTACCTCGGAATCCACGCTTGGAGACTTTCTGTAAACCATACCTCTTATATTAGTGCCGAATACATATCTTTTGCCCTCTGCAAAATCGACACGAATATCGTATTCTTCACGTGAGCATCTATCAACATATCGTCCGTTTACCCAGCCTTCGCCTTCGGGAGTCTGAACTTTATAATAGTAATTTCTTCCTACTCTTGTCTCATCGGTCACATACAGAGGAGTAAAAGCCCATAGTTTTGCTTTATATCCTCTGTTCGGGCTATCATATAACGAAGTTCCCATTATAGATACAGTAGCATAAAATGGCTGGAATGCAGCCTCTGCCTCAATTGAATTGACAAGAGATATCTTGCTTGCGGTGTTGTTGAAAGCTGACGGTACTGCTATGCAGGCTGAAAGTGAAACAGCAGCCAGTGCAGCACAAACAGTTCTTTTGATGATGTTATTCTTCATTTGTTTTTTCGTCCTTTACATAAAATTTAAGGTCAAAGATATAACCTTATGTGTTATATCATACACCTAAATCAGGCGTTTGTCAATACTTATAGTAATAAACAGCAATAAATGTACTATCAGCACAGTTATTGCTGTGCTGATAGTTCTTAATTCTAAGTTCTCAGCTCTAAAAACCGCACAAGCATATTCCATGTGGGGCAGTCCACGGTGCCGCTGTCGGAAAGTCCCGAGCGCTGCTGAAAGGCGCGTACCGCCGACGCCGTTGCTTCATCAAACTCGCCGCAGACGCTGACCTTTGGCATATTGTCATACCACGCCGCAGCCTTCCACAGCATAGCCTGTATTATGTAGACCACCTCGCCGCTGTCCCCCATGCAGGCTGTGAAGCTCCGCGAGGGAAAGGCGTGATACGCCGCAGGAGCGCCGTCAAGGTAGTCTCTGTAGACTGCGGCTATCCTGTTCCATGTGGCTGAGTCGGTATCACCTGTGACAGGAAGTCCGTAGGTGCGCTGAAAGGCTTCAACAGCGGCACGGGTGTCAGCGTTGTATACTCCGTCGGGGAGTACCTGCGGTATGTTTTTGTCGAACATGGATATAGCGTAAAGGTAGCTCTGGAGCTCACGGATATGTTCTTTTTTCTGCTGTTCTGTATATGGCAAAAAATCATCTCCTGTTCAATAATTTAGCAATATTTGACTTGTAACGTTATTTTTATTGTTGTATAATGTTTCGCGTAGGGTTTTTGACCTAAAAATATCAAAAAAGGAATGATACAAATGAAAAACACTATCAAAAAAGCAATTTGCACCGCACTTGCAGCTGTTTCACTTTCAGCTATGGTAACTGTTCCGTCATCGCTCAACAAGCCTAATTCGGATAACACTATCGTTAATGTTATGGAAGCTGATGCAGCTAAAAATCCACAGATTGTTGAAGCCCCACTTTATTATGTCTACGTAACCAAAGGAAAGGAATACAATCTCAGAAAAAGCCCAAATTTTGGAAATAACATCTGGAATCCGAAAGAGCTAAAAAAAGAAGAACGTTTAGCCACCATAAAAAAAGGAGAAGCAAAAAGATACCCTGTTTATGAAGAATCAAAAGACGGAAAGTGGGTAAGAATATCAAGATCAGACGAAGCACACACAAGATGGTTATATAAAAAGCGCACACATAAAGACGGAAGTGATCATAATAATGCGAAATGTTGGAAAAACACCTATATTGACCATTGGAATCATTATGAGAAAGTAGTCGTTCATGAATATTATTGCAAAGAATGTGAAGGATTAGTACACACCATACCTGATGTTACAAAATACAATTATTTATAATTTCATAAAACATATCTTTCCCCTCCCCGTGAGGGGAGATTTTTTTGTCTGGCGTAGGTGAGTGGGCGAACACTGTTCGCCCCTACAGTGTGTTATTTGAAGTTTTACGGTTATTGGCAGGGACGTCGAGGACGCCGTCCTCTACTACTCACTGCTTTCTACTTACTACTCACTAATGGGCGGATAATATCCGCCCCTACTTAATAGTATAACCGGGGTTCTGGTAGGGACGCTTGTCGAAACCGTAGCGCAGGTCGGAATAAACGCCTGCTATCCTGTCCCATGTGACAGCTCCCACGATACCCGAGGGATCAATGCCGAACTGGCGCTGAAAAGCCGTCACGGACTGCCGCGTGAGTGGACCGAAATAGCCCGTATCGCTGACCGCAGGGATATTGGGATAGCTCCTGTTGATATAGGTGAGATACTGCTGGATTATTTTCACGGACTCGCCGCTTGCTCCCTCGCGGAGGACAGTGTTGGGATAGAGAGCCACGTAGGTATACTGCGGCGGAACGCTCTCCACTATGCCCTGATAGGCACGGAAAAGGTCGTTTCGTGTGGCTCTGTCAACAACTCCCGTCTGCGGAAGTCCGAACACCCTCTGGAATGACTTCACGGAGCGCTCTGTCTGCTCCCCAAAATAGCCTGTTATCTCCACAGGCATGACGGCTTCGTAATAAGCGCCGATGACCGCAAGATAATACTGGAGCATACTGACCTCGATAGACTGCATACCGATACTGAGATTCTCCTTGAACTGCGGCGATATCTCCTCGAAGCGGACGCCCTCGGAATCCAGCTCCGCAAGCCGCTTCACGCTGGTGAATATGTAGGTTATCTTGTACCATGTTGCCGCATTAACAACACCTGTGACTTCAAGTCCGAACACCTGCTGGAACTTCCGCACTGCCGCCTCCGTAGCCGTATCGAACACGCCGTCTGCGGCAGGTATCTTTGGTATTGCAGGAAAATTCCGCGAGATACGGTTCAGCCACACCTGCACGTACTTGACATCGTTGCCGAAAGAGCCGTTTTTCAGCTCTATCCCCGGATAGGACTGCATTGCCGAGCGCACAGGAGCATTCTGCACTATCTCGATATCGTCGCCGTAGTAGTATTTCAGTATCTCCAGCGAATTGTAGCCCCGCTCCGCAAGATACTGGGAGCCCCACTGGGACAGTCCGTCGCAGGTCGTGGTAGTCCCGTTGCAGAAAGCCGTGAACAGCGGCTCTACCCTGCCCTTTCGCCTGACATAGTCGTTGAAAAGCTCATCGACGAGGTGGCTGATGTTCTCGAAGTACTCCCGTCCGTTGATGAACTTCTGGTCAAACTGAGTAGTGGACGTAATATCAAAGTCGTATCCCCGTGAGCGGTACCACTCCGTATAAATGCGATTGAGAGCAAAGGACACTATGGCGTAGATATTGGCGCGGAGGGCGCTGACGTTCCATGTGGGGTATATCTCGCTTGAAGCCACATTCTTGACATAAGAAGCGAAGTCCACCACCACGTCGGGAGCATTTGAGTCGGGAAAGCCAAGATGTACGGTTATAGTTTCGGGTATAAAGGGAGTCCCTGTAAGCATGGCTCACTCCTTTCCGCCGCTGAAGCTTGGCTCTGCGTTGTAGTAGGTGACGGTCTCGTCATCGCCGTTCATCATCAGCGGCACGGGTATGAGGTTGAAGTTCTGCACCGAGGTTATCCCCGAAAATACAGGCACATCAACGCTCCTTGCACGGAAGAAGCCCTCCTTTGAAACGCTGACGTCAAAGAGGTTATACGGTCTTTCCTCGGGATTCGGAGCCTGAGAATGCACAAGGTCAGGCACTGGAAGCTCGAATTTCGGGGAGACTCCGCTCTCGTCCGTCACCCCCGAAGCCAGTATGAGCCTTTTCCCGTCAACAACGGCTGTAACGGCGACTACAGCCCCCTCAATTGCCGAAGAGTCGTCACCTGTCCGCACATTCACCAGTATATAGCCTTTCTCAGTGCCGAGAAGCTCCGCTGAATCGTACTCGGGAGGAGCGCTGTCCTCAGTTGAAGCCGTTCCGAATTCCGTATCCAGCTCCGACAGGTCGGGCTCTGGATAGCGACTGTTATAATCCTCGGGAGAGCCGTTTGAGTCCTCGTCGGTATGCTCTGCATAGACCGTATCATCTGGAGCATTCTCGTCAACGTCCTCTATTTCCTGCGGCTGTGGAGCTTTTTTCTGCTCATCGGGAGCGCTTCTGCTGTAGAGCTTCATCATCTCCTGCTTATATTTTTCCGTATCGAAATTTCCGTTTTTCATAATATCATCTCCTGTTTAAGTCTATGCGACAATATCAGCGGTTATTACTATTTACAACTCCCCATATTAAATGTTATAGTATAGAACTAAGAGCTAAGAACTTAGAACTAAGATTGCAGGTAACACTATCACCTGCATAATCTAAATCAGTTTCTTTCTTAGTTCTTAGCTCTGAATTCTTAGTTCTTATAAATTATAAATATCAAAATCGGTAGTTTTTCACCGCGAATGTTGCTCTTTTCATGATTATATGTTATAATATAGAACTAAGAGCTAAGAACTTAGAACTAAGATTGCAGGTAATACTATCACCTGCATTATCAAAAACAGTTTCTTTCTTAGTTCTTAGATCTGAGTTCTTAGTTCTTACAAATAAGGAGAAATATATGAAGAAGAAAACCACTCCCACACCAGTGAAAAAGCCCCTGCCGAAGATACTGAAAAACAAATGGTACCTGTATATGACCGAATTCTTTGCAGGTATGTCCGTTATGGCGGTAGAGCTTGGCGCAAGCAGGCTCCTCGCCCCCTATTTCAGCTCATCGCAGATAGTCTGGACTATCATTATCGGAACTATCATGATAGCAATGGCTCTGGGAAACATCTACGGCGGAAAAAGCGCCGACAAGAACCCCGATCCCGATAAGCTCTACGGGCGCATACTCATAGCCTCGGTTTGGATAGCCGCCGTGCCTTTCATCGGCAAGCTCGCTATCGCAGGCATAGCAGGACTTCTGGTCATCACCGTCAATACGAACTTCCTCATATGGGCGGCGTTCATCACCTGCATGACAGTATTTGTGTATCCCCTTTTTCTCCTTGGAACTGTCACACCGTCACTTGTAAAGTACACCGTAGACTCCCTTGACGACAGCGGCAGTACCGTGGGTACTCTCGGAGCATTCAACACTATCGGCTCTATAATCGGCACATTCGTCCCCACATTCATATCTATCCCTGCGGTTGGAACTGCCGTAACATTCCTTATCTTTGCAGGCATAATGCTCCTTATCGGACTTGTTTACTTTATCAGCAGCAAAACCGGTGCAGTAAAGACCGCTGTTGCTTCTGTACTTTTCGTGGTATGCTGTTTTGCTTCGCCGTCTATGGGCTTTGCTTTCTGGGAAAAAGGTCTCACCTATGAGGGCGAGTCCGTCTACAACTACTTGCAGGTCAGCGAGGACGACTCAAACGTTTACCTCTCCACCAACGTTCTTTTCGGAGTCCAGTCCGTTTACGTAAAATCGGGAGAGCTTTCGGGTATGTACTACGACTACGCAATGGCGGCTCCCCTTATGACGGAAAAGCCCGATTCTGCTGATATTCTTGTACTCGGAATGGGAACAGGAACCTACGCCAAGCAGTGCACCACATACTTCAGCAATGTAACTGCCGAGGGCGTTGAGATAGACGACAGGATAACCGACCTTGCCCATGAGTATTTCGAGCTTCCCGAGGATATAAAGGTCACTACCTACGACGGCAGAGCCTTTCTCGCCGCCTGCGACAAAAAATACGACGTCATAATGGTGGACGCCTATCAGGATATCACTATCCCATTTCAGATGTCCTCGGTTGAGTTCTTCACCCTTGTGAAAGACCACCTCACCGACAACGGCGTCATGGTAGTAAATATGAATATGCGCTCCGACAGCGCCGACGGTATCAACAATCGCCTTGCGGATACAATAGCCTCGGTATTTTCGGAAGTTCACACAGTTGACGTTGAAAACTGCACCAACCGCGAGCTTTTTGCCTCAAATAATGCAGATATGCTTGCACTTCTCCGCAGAAACACAGAAAAGCTCACAAACGAGCCCCTCAAAGCTATGATGAATACGGTTCAGGCGGAGCTTGTCCCATATACTTCGGGAGGAAAGATACTCACCGACGACAAGGCGCCTGTGGAGCTCCTCGGTATGCGCGTCATCGACGATATCATACAGGAGGAACTGGTATACTACAAGAAGCAGTTCAAGGAAAAGGGCATACAGGGACTGCTGGAATAAACAGCCGTAAGCCGTTCCCTGCAAGCTTGACAACAAACGCAAATTGGGGTATAATAGAGAAAATCGACTTTGGCTCACGCCATGAAAGGATAAAATATGAACGCAAGTAAAATAGTTGGCTTTGCCATAGCACTGATAGCGGCAATACTTATCGCTATGGCTGGCAAGTCCTGTGCAAGGGACATTGCCGACAAGAACGAAAGCCGCCGTCAGAAGAATACAACTCAGGCTCCCTCTTATCATCTGATAACCGATGCACCTGTACCGCAAAATCCGACAGATCCGCCCCAGCTCATTGAGGAAACTACTCAGCGCGAATACGTCACCGTAACAAATATGCTGGGCGAGGTAGTTGAGACTATCCCCGTGACTACTCCCGAGGAAGCCGATATCCCAACTACTACCCTGTCTATGCTTGACGAATACAATCAGCAGTTTGAAGAAAGAACAACTTCAATATACGAAGCTCCCTATGAGGAGATACCCTATGTCTCTTTGAACGATGAGGGCTTCACTATCCCAATGGACTGATAAAACACAGGAAAGTATCTTCTCCGCTCCGTGCGGAATGAATAAAAAGGAGAAATAATTATGGTAATCATCGAAATGGAAAACGGCAAAAAGATCAAGATAGAGCTTTATCCCGATATCGCTCCTATCTCCTGCGAAAACTTTGAAAAGCTTGTAAAGCAGGGCTTTTATGACGGACTCACATTCCACAGAGTTATCCCCGGCTTCATGATACAGGGCGGCTGCCCCAACGGCACAGGCACAGGCGGTCCGGGCTGGCACATCAAGGGCGAATTCGCAGCTAACGGCGTAAAGAACGACCTCAAGCACACAAGAGGAGTACTTTCAATGGCACGTTCAATGATGCCCGATTCAGCAGGCTCACAGTTCTTCATCATGCACGAGGACGCTCCTCACCTTGACGGCAACTACGCCGCATTCGGCAAGGTAGTAGAGGGCATGGACGTCGTTGACGAGATAGCAGAGTGCGCTACAGACTACAACGACAAGCCAACAACTCCACAGGTAATGAAGAAAGTTACTATTGAATAAGCAATAAATCGTAGGGAACGCCGCCCTCGGCGTTCCTCGCAGGGCGGATAATATCCGCCCTTTTATTTTGATTTTTAAGCGGCGAAACTTCGTCCGTACACTACTCACTGCTTACTATTCACTGAAAAAGGCTTCACCTGAAAGGTGAAGCCTTTTTGTCATGCAGAAAGCATTACACACACTAAAAAGAAACATGATAAGCCGATATGCGGCTTGCATTTCATAACCGCTTCCTTAAACGAAAGCTGGTCTTTGAACATTCTCATGAGTATACCCACGATAGCAGGCATGAGCAGAGCAATAAGACCTAAACCGCCCCAGTCCTCAGACCTGAACGTCGCAAAGAACAGGATAAAGGCGATTATCTCCAGTATAATAAGCTCCAGCGCCAGATATGCCGCACCGTTTCTGTGCTTTACGCCCTCTTTTTTTCCGCCCTCAAAGGATAGTATCGCCGCAGCCTTATCCTGCGCTTCTGTCAGACTGTCCTTGGGAGTCTCGTTCTCCTCGCCGTTTATTGCGCTTTTCAGCCGCGGATCAAGAGAAGCGATCGCATTGTCAAGCTTTGTTTCCGGAGTTTCCTCAACAGGTTCAGGGATAATTTCGGGAGCTGCCTGCTCCACAGGCTGTATATCAGCCCCTTTCTCCTGCTGCGGGAGCTCTAACTTATCCCTTAATTTCGGATCAAGCGAAGCCAGTATTGCGTTTATGTCTTTTTTATCGTTCTGCATATTTATCATTCCTATCAGTGTTTATGATCAAATAACATTATTGCCATGCAGGGGCGAGCGGAACTCGCCCCTACGGTCGGATCTTTTTAATTTCAGCCTATACTAATTACTTCAAATAAGAAGCTAAACCGCTGATATTCTGCTTCTTTATCTCTCCTGCAACAAGTCCTGCAACGATATTCGCGCCCTTTTCACAGAAGTGAGTACCGTCGGTAGAGCCTGCAACAGCCCCCATAAGGTGATAGCTCTTGGCTGTGTCGTAGCCTACTGAGTTATAGTGGTTCACCATAAGAGTATTGAGGTCGATACACGGAATGCTGTACTTCTTGGCAAGATTATAGCAGGCAGTATTGTAATTTGTATAGCTGTTTGCGAATCTGCCGTTTGAGTAAGCCTTCATGCCGATAGTTGTTGTTACAAGTATGGGAGTTGCGCCCTTGTCCTTTGCGGACTTGATGAACTGAGTCATGTACCATTCGTATGAGCCCGATGACGGATTGTCAACATTACCGCAGGTAGGTGCGTATCTGTCCGCATTTGAAGCGCCTGCGTCATTGATAGCGAACTGTATCATTACGAAGTCGCCGCTCTTGAGGCTGTCAGCAATGGTCTGCCATCTGCCCTCGTCGTAGAACTTCTTGGAGCTTCTTCCTGCAATAGAGTGATTAGCAACAGTGATGTCGCTGTTGAAGTAGCTCTGCATATAGTAGCCCCAGCCCTGCTGAGGAGCGTATGACTCGCGGTAGCTCTGTACAGTTGAGTCGCCTGCGATGTAGAGAGTATGCTGACCGCTGCCTGTGTTCTGCTGTTCCTGTGAGGGATCGTATATCTCTGCATACGGCTCATCGGTAGCGCTGAGCTCGATATAGTCAAGGTTAGGAGCTCCCTCGGACATTGCCGACTGCATTACGATAGTGTTTTTGCCTGCCTTGAGAGGAAGAACTATTCCGAACTCCTTCCAGTCAGTCCATGAGCCCGAGCCGGGGAATGACTGCATCCAGCATGAATCGAAATTGTTGTTCACGAATATCTTCATCTTACGGTCGTTGGTCGAGCCGTTAGCGAAGCGGATATGTGTCATGTAATTGCCCTCGGCAGGAACGTCAACTGTAAAGGTGATGTTGCTGTCGGTGTTGTTGCCCAGATTTACATAGCCCTTGTCGTAGGTATAACCCGAGTTTGTAGTCTCGATAACGCCGTCGTTCCATGTCTGGTCAGCGGCATAGTATTTGAGCACAACAGGAGCTGTTGTAGTTGTGGTGGTCGTTGTTGTAGTCTCTGTAGTCGTAGTAGTCTGAGGAGCAGTTGTAGGCTGAGTAACTACAACCGAAACAGGTGTGGGCAGGTCATGGAGACCGAGGAGATACTCCTGTATGTAAAGAGCGTCCTGAACTGTCATACCGTCGCTGTTTCCTGTAACGTCCGCATTTGCCATGCCCTGCTCTGTGATAGCGTGGCTGTCTGTTCCGTTGTAAGCATACTTGTTCGGATTTGCAAGAGCCTGCATTATGAGAACTATATCCGACATATCAACACTGCCGTCGCAGTTAGCGTCGCCGTAGTTCACAAGTATCTGAACAGAAGTAGTTGTTGTTTCAGTCGTGGTGACAACTGTCGTTGTTGTGGTGGTCGTAGTCTCGCTTGTTGTAGTAGTTGTGGGAGTTGTAACGATGATATCGTCTACCTCTATCATCTCCCACTTCTGGCAGGCATGACCGTTTACCTCCCACTGCTGTACATTGGCGCCGTTATTTGTTGCAGCGCTGCCAACCTCTACCGCAGAAGCGTCACGGGAAGCTCTTGTGAGGATAGTAACGGTGCCGTCACCGTTATCCGCAAACTTGAAGAACTGGTCGCTGTAGCCGTTCTTGTCTGCAACAACTATATTCGCACCGTTGTCGCGGCTGCCGTTGTCAACATAGAGATAAAGGTCGGTATTTGCAGGCTTTATGTAGAAATAATCGCCTGTAGCCTGAACGCACTTCCATGTATTCTGGGGCTTTGAGCCGTCTGCACTTCCCTGCTGAACGTTTGTATCAGAGGTCTCCATATAGAGTCCGCTGTTGACGTTCTTGAACATATAGCTTACTTCCGACTTGGGGTGGATAGGCTCTCTTGCAGGAGCACCTACCTCCTCAGCCATTATCTCGGCAATCTTCTGAGCGCCCTTCTTGCTCTGGTGGAGGTCGTCGTTGCTGCCGTTAGCCTGTATAGCATAGTATGAAGCCATACCGTCATAGCCCACAGACAGACCGAAGTTCTGCCATTTTGTGAACAGGTCGACTACTCTGACGTTCTGCTCGCTGCCTATCTTGTCAAGAGAGCCGCCGTACCAGCGTCCTGTGAGCTTTGGATTGCGCTGCAAGTCACCGCGTCTGCCCTGCTGCTTAACGAGAATGACTTCCATTCCCTTAGCCTTGGCACGCTTTACCATATCGGTGACTGTATTGTAGTACTCCGTCTCGTTGGAGTAGTTTGAATCGTTGATACCAATGGAGATTATGTAATAGTCTCCCGACTTGCCGTAGGTCTCGATAGGAGCGAACTGTCCCCCGTCAACGAAGCCCTTGGCGTACTGTCCGCTGGTAGCCATGTTGCGGACCTCATAGCCGCTGCCGAAAACGCTGCCGTTGAAGAACTGTCCCCAGCCGTGCTGTGAAGTGTCCGCGCAGTTATAGTAATTAGCAACGGTAGAGTCGCCGCATATCCATACCATAGGCGGCATAGTTCCAGTAGTGTTTATCTGTGTTATCTCCACTGCGGAAATGGACTGCTCGCGCTTGCTCATGCCCTCTACAGCCTGAATATTCAGCTGTCCGTCGGTAACAGGAAGCTTTACTGTCTCGGTAGCTCCTCTGCCCGTCAGGTTCATCATCTGAACCATGCCCTCAAGCTTGATAGTGGTTCTCGGAGCATTTCCGATAGTGACCTTGACTTCATATAGTCCCTTTGGCAGGTCAACGTTGAAGGTATTGCCTGTACCGTAGTCGTTGAACTTTACCGCGTCCGCTGTAACACCGCTGCCTCCTGCGGAAACATTGGACACGTTCCATGTCTGTGCGAATCCGTAGCCTCTGCCCGAATTGTAGCCGTCTGTGGCAGAAACTCCCGTGTAGCCGCCTGCCGCACCGCTGCCGCCGAAATCGAACTTCCAGTTTGCCTGAGCAGCCTGTGCCTCAACAGGCTTGACTGCACTTAGATTGCCCAGTCCTGCAAAAGCCGAAAGTGAAAGCGCCAGAGAGGTCAGACCGCTTATCAGTCTTTTTGCTTTCATAGTATTCCTCCAATTCCGTACATCAAGTACGCATAATTATCTAAAGTAATTATATCATTGTTAATAAATCAAGTCAAGCTTTTTGCTGTGCAGTTTTGAATTATTTCTACTCATTTTTGTGCTGTTTTAACAATATGATTATGTCAAACTTAGCTCTTAGAAATGCACAGATGCTTGAATTATTAATAATACTGTGATATAATAATTATATAATCTAATAAAGAGCGGAGGTCTTACCATGAACCAGCATACAAGATTCAATCTCCCCATCTGCCTTGCAGTTGAGGAGGACGCCTTTTTTCATTCCGACGAGATAATAAAGCGCTATATCCCCGAGATAATCGGTCAGAAGACCGTTGTGGTCTCGGAGCAGTTCCTTATCGACATCTACAAGGAGAAAATAACCGATATCAGCCGTGACTTCGGCGGCGCAGAGATAATCGCCATGGAGCGTGCAAGCTTCGACGAAGCTGTTCGCATAGCCAAAAAGGTCTGTGTTGAGGACATAAAGGTCATAATCGGCATTGGCGGCGGCAGAGTTCTCGATACCGCAAAATATGCCGCACATATCAGTAAGGCGGTCTACATTTGTATGCCCACCTCTCTCAGCAACGACTCCCTTGCTTCGCCCTTTGCGGTTCTTGAGACCGAGGGCATGGCACGTAAGACCATTGAATGCAAAATACCCACAGCTATCATTGTGGATACAAATATGATAATCAACGCTCCCGTGAACCAGACACTTTCTGGCATAGGAGACACTATTGCAAAGCATACGGCGCTGTGTGACTGGAAGCTCTCCGCAAAAAAGACGGGCGCTCCCGTGGACGACTTCGCATACGCACTGAGCAGAATGAGCTACGATTCTGTCTATCACTGCGACGAACAGGACATGAAGAGCCGCGTGTTTATCCGTATCCTGTCAAGAGCTCTTGTCATGGGCGGTCTGGCTATGGAGATAGCAGGCTCCTCACGCCCATGCAGCGGCAGCGAGCACCTCTTCGCACACGCCATTGAGGAGTACTACCCCGAGATAAAAATAACCCACGGACTTGCAGTCGCTATGGGCTGTATCCCTGCCTGCATATTCCAGGGACAGGAGCCCGACAAGCTTATCAGCTTCTTCAAAAAGCACGGACTGAGCATTGATCCTAAGTCCTACGGCATAACCGAGGATATGTTCGCGGATATGTGGGAGAAGGCAAGAACTGTCCGCAAGGGCAGGATAACCATACTTGACGAGATAAAGCACGACAGAGCACAGCTCAACGAAATATACAGCAGAATGACGGAGGGAAAATGAAAAAAGGACTGATATTCGATATGGACGGTACTCTCTGGGATTCCTCGGAGAACGTTGCCGCTTCATGGACTGAAAAAATACGTGAGCTCGGGATAGATATGCCCGATATAACAAAGGAAGACGTTATGGGAGTCATGGGACTTACCATGGACAAAATAGCTGATATCATTTTCAAGGGCTTCTCAAAGGAAAAGCGCATGGAACTTCTTGACGCCTGCTGTCTCCATGAGAACGACTATCTGCGCGACCATGGCGGCGAGCTCTACCCCGACCTTGAAAAAACACTGGTAAAGCTCAGCGAGAGCTACGGGCTCTACATCGTCAGCAACTGTCAGAAAGGCTATATCGAGGCATTTTTGGAGCACTACGGCTTCGACAGATACTTTGCGGATATTGAGTGCTACGGCAATAATTTAAAGGAAAAGGGCGACAATATCGCTCTTCTTGCCAAGCGCAACGGACTTGACAAGGCTTGGTATGTAGGCGATATACAGGGCGACTACGATGCGACTATGAAAGCAGGGCTTGATTTTATCCATTCCGCCTACGGCTTCGGAACTATCAGGCAGACCGTTCCCGAGCTGAAGCAGTTCAGCGACCTGCCCCAGCTTATGAAACAGCTGGATAAATAACTGTCAGGCAAGTTAAAAAGCCGTGCCTAACTGTAATACTTATACAGAAGTTTTATGCTTATTATTGAGAGAACCCCTTTTGAAAAATGGGTTCGGGGAAGAACCTTTCCTCAGAAAGGTTTTCCCCGATAAATAAATATAAATTTCTATATGAGTATCACAGTTATATGCACGGCTTTTTTCTTATTTATTCGATTCTCTCTGTATTCTGAACTCCACGGAGCGCTTGAGATATTCAAGATAATCCTCGTCGCGGCACATAGCCTTGCCGATATCGTCAGAGAGCTTTGCAACGGGACGTCCGTTTACGTACTGGAGCTTTATAACGATATTGAGAGCTGTCTCCTCTGTATCGTTGGAGCAGAAAGTTCCTATGCCAAAGGACACCTTGGTCTTGTCGCAGAAGTACTCATACAGCTTCTGTGCGCGGTCAAAATCAAGGCTGTCGCTGAAAAGCAGGAGCTTTGTCTTCGGATCAACGCCGTACTTCTTGTAATGAGCTATTATCTTCTCTCCCCACGCATAGGGATCGCCGCTGTCGTGGCGGACTCCCGTATAGTTATTGACCATTGAACGGTTGAAATCCAGCAGGAACAGGTCTGTAGTCACCGTATCGGTAAGCGCAGTACCGTTATCGCCCTGATACTCGTTGTACCAGTCGTTCATGGCGTAGTGGTTGGTGTAAGCAAGAGGTATCGAGTCAATACCCTGATACATCTGCACGAACTCATGTGCGTATGTGCCGATAGGAGTTACATTGTACTTCATTGCAAGGTAAACATTGGAAGTACCCACGCACTTATCTGTCTCGGTGCACAGGCGCTTCACCACAACGTCCTCCCACTCGCGCGAAAGTCGTCTGCGGCAGCCGAACTCCGCAAACTTGAATGTATATGTACCGTCGCTGAGAGCCTTTATCTTTGCGTCAAGGCGCTCCTCAGCGGACTTTCTCAGCTTCTCGTAATCGAACTTCATGCGGAAGTAGACCTCGTTGACAATTTCAAGGAGATATATCTCGAACTGCATTGCAGAGAACAGCGGTCCGTCAACAACTATCTGAAGCTGACCGTTGCCGTCGAGCTCAGCGGTGACGTAGTCGCGGATAGGTCTCCACAGTCTCAGGAACTCAACGTAGTCGTCCTTGATGAAGCGTATGGAGCGGAGGTAGTCCAGCTCTTCTTTCTTGAATGTGAGAGAGCAGAGGTGGTCGATCTGGTCGTTTATCTCCTGCACCATTTCGGCAGTGAAAACAACGTCCTTGTTGCGGCACTTGAAGTAGTACTGACCGCAGAGGTCTGTATGCTTGTGGAAGATGACCTGATCCATGTTGAACTTGTACAGGTCGGTATCCAGCAGTGATACGACAATTGGTTGGAGCTTCATAGTTTTTATTCCTTTCTGTCCGATTAAAAATCGGTTATTTTCAGCAGTATATTGAAAAACTTCTTTATACATATCTTCCCCTATAACGCCATAGTAAAATTATAACTCATAACGCCCCGTTTGTCAATAAAAACGGCTTGACAGGCGGCTTTTTTGATGATATAATATGTATTGTTATAACTACCCGACAGTTCGTTTGCGCCATCCTGTCGTTAAATAAAACCAGGGCATCTGTGTACACAGGGATACTGTGTAAAAGTGCAGGTCTACTGCACATAATCGGAGGACAGGTGCGTCTGCTTAATATTGGGCAGGCGCATATTTTTTTGAGCTGAAACAGCTCGACCGCCTCCACTTTCTGCTGATCACAAATAACTAACCACTGAAAATGAGGTGTGATAATGTATATACTAAAAACGTCGGCGGAGTTCGACAGTGCGCATTTTCTTGCAGGTTACAAAGGCAAGTGCGCAAATATCCACGGACACCGCTGGAAGATAGAGGTCTGTGTGGCTGAGGAAGCTCTCATTGCCGAGGGCGAAAAGCGCGGCATGGTAATAGATTTCGGCGACTTGAAGCGCGAGGTACGCGCTCTTGCGAACAGCTTCGACCACGCTCTCATCTATGAGACAGGCTCGCTGAAAGCCGCTACTCTTGCCGCTCTCAGGGACGAGGATTTCCGACTTATCGAAGTAAGCTACCGTCCCACAGCCGAAAATTTTGCTCGTGATTTCTATGAAGTCCTCACTCAAAAGGGACTTCCCGTGAAGAGAGTGACCGTATACGAAACACCCGAAAACTGCGCAATATATGAGGAGGAAAAGTAATGCTGCCTGTTGTTGAAAAATTCATAAGCATAAACGGCGAGGGCGCTCACGCAGGCGAGCTTGCGGCGTTCATTCGTTTCCGCGGCTGCAATCTCAGCTGCTCATACTGCGACACCTGCTGGGCTAACACCGAAAACGCTCCTGCGGAGTACGAGACTATCGAGGAGCTTGCCGCATGGGTTGCCGAAAGCGAGGTACACAATGTAACTCTTACAGGCGGCGAACCCTTGCTGCAAAAGGAATGCGGCGCATTGGCGGAGCTTCTCATAAAGAACGGCTGCCGCGTTGAGATAGAGACCAACGGCAGTATCTCCCTTGAAAGGCTTGCTGCTGCGGAATACCGCCCCATATTCACCATGGACTACAAGCTGCCGTCCAGCGGCATGGAGGAGTTCATGTGCATAGACAATTTCCGACTTTTAGGCTGCCACGACACAGTCAAGTTCGTATCGGGCAGTATCGCAGACCTTGAAAAGGCTGCGGAGCTCATAGACACATACAAGCTCACCGAGCGCTGCCATGTGTTCATCAGTCCAGTTTTCGGTGAGATAGAGCCTGCGGACATTGTTGACTTCATGGAGCAGCACAAGATGAACGGCGTCCGTTTGCAGTTACAGCTCCACAAATTCATCTGGGAACCCACAAGGAGGGGCGTTTAATGGACAGAGAAGCGATAGAATACCACGTTCTGGGACTTATAAAGGCTATCGGCGAGGATCCCGAGCGCGAAGGTCTGAAAGAGACTCCTGCCCGTGTCGCACGTATGCTTGAGGAAGTCCTTGAGGGAACTGCCTATACAAATCATCAGATAGCCGAAATGTTCGGCAAGACCTTTGAAGCCGACACCAGCTCCGATATGGACAGCGCCGTGGTCATGAAGGATATCACCGTATTCAGCTACTGCGAACACCACCTTGCACTCATGTACGATATGAGTGTTAACGTTGCCTATATCCCACGGGGAAAAGTCCTCGGGCTCAGCAAGATAGCCCGTATCTGCGATATGGCTGCGAAGCGCCTGCAATTGCAGGAGCGCCTCGGCAGGGACATCGCGGAGATAATCTCCGAAGCCGCAGGCACTCCCGATGTGGGAGTAATGATACGCGGCAGCCACAGCTGTATGACAGCCCGCGGCATAAAAAACGCCAACGCAAAGACCGTCACAGGCACATATCTAGGTGAGTTCCGCAAAAATGCCGAGCTCAAAGACCTCATCAAATTCGACTAAGGAGAAACACATGAAAGCACTGGTTCTTTTCAGCGGCGGTGTGGACAGCACCACCTGTCTCGGTATCGCCGTCAATAAATACGGAGCAGACGAAGTTCTCGCCCTCTCCCTCTACTACGGACAGAAGCACAGCCGCGAGCTTGAAGCGGCGCGTAAAATAGCCAAGCACTACGGCGTTAAGCACAAGGAGCTCGACCTTGCCCTTATTTTTGCGGACAGCGACTGCTCACTGCTCAGCGGCTCTACAGAGGATATTCCCAAGGAGTCCTATGCGGAACAGCTGAAAAAGACAGACGGCAAGCCTGTCTCCACGTATGTTCCGTTCAGAAACGGACTTTTCCTTGCTTCTGCGGCAAGCATAGCCCTGTCAAACGGCTGCACGGAGATATACTACGGCGCTCACAGCGATGACGCCGCAGGCAACGCCTACCCCGATTGCAGCAGCGACTTTAATGACGCTATCAACCGAGCTATCTATCTCGGCAGCGGCGAGGAGCTCCGCGTTGTTGCTCCCTTTATTGGCATGAACAAGGCTCAGGTGGTAGCCGAGGGACTTAAACTGAGCGTTCCCTATGAGCTCACATGGAGCTGCTATGAGGGCGGCGACAAGCCCTGCGGATCATGCGGAACCTGCCGCGACAGAATTGCCGCATTCAGAGCCAACGGCATGGACGATCCTGCCATGAAAGGAGAATAAATATGAGCGGAAGAACCGACAACGAAAAGGGCGATATCACCCTTCTCGGCAATCAGCATACAAAATATTCCTACGATTACGATCCCTCGGTGCTGGAGACCTTCCCCAACAAGCACCCCGACAACGACTACTTCGTGAAGTTCAACTGCCCCGAGTTCACAAGCCTCTGCCCTATCACAGGTCAGCCCGACTTTGCAACAATATACATCTCCTACGTACCTGCTGAAAAAATGGTGGAGAGCAAATCCCTGAAGCTGTATCTTTTCAGCTTCCGCAACCACGGAGACTTCCACGAGGACTGCGTGAACATCATCATGAAAGACCTCATAAAGCTCATGGAGCCAAAGTACATCGAGGTATGGGGAAAGTTCCTGCCCCGTGGCGGACTGTCCATTGATCCATACTGCAACTACGGCAAGCCCGGTACAAAATGGGAAAAAATGGCGTGGGAGCGCCTTTCACAGCATGATATGTATCCAGAAACAGTAAACAACCGATAAACGTAATAATTTTCAAAAGCATATGAGTGGGATTTCAAAGGGACTGTGTTCCTTTGGCGGAGTGACTCCCCATAAGATGGGGAGATGTCCGTAGGACAGAGGGGACGTACCGGTAAGGTCAGAGGCAGCGCCTCTGGTGGGTTTGGGCAAAGCCCAAGCATCGAAAGCGCTCCTAACAGGAGCGAGTACCCTCTGTCAGCTACGCTGACATCTCCCTGTACTACAGGGAGTCACCGCAAGGGTGAATTAAAAAAACAGTCCAGTGGACTGTTTTTGAAAGAGGGTGACTCCCCACGGGGTGGGGAGATGTCGCAATGCGACAGAGGGGACGGACCCGATTAGGGGGCCCTGCAAGTGAGGGCGTCCCTTAACAGCATACAATATGCAACTATACTCTTTAATATAAACAGACATGAAAAACTCCGCTGTATACCGTTAATACAGCGGAGTTTTCCTATTGGAGCATATTATGAAAAAACATTATGCGATATCAAGAGAAGCTACCTTCTTGAGGAGGTACTCCTGTATGCGGAGAGCGTCATTTGCTGTGATACCCTCGCTTGACTTGTCAACGTCGCCGTTGAGAAGTCCCTTTTCTGTGATGTGCTTCTCGTCAGAACCGTTGAGACCGTACTTGTTTGGATTTGCAAGATACTGCATGATGAGAACAACGTCTGACATATCTATCTGACCGTCGCAGTTTGCGTCGCCGTACTTGTCAGCCTTATCGTCAGGCTTGACAGTAGTAGTTGTTGTTGTCTCAGTCGAAGTTACAGTTGTCGTAGTTGATGTAGATGTTGATGTTGAAGTGGAAGTTGTAGTTGATGTTGTTGATGATGTAGTTGTCTCAGAGGTGGTTGTAGTTGTAGTAGTAGTTGTTGTTGTCTGCTGAGTGCCGTTTGAAGAAATGATGAATGCCTTAATGCTTGTAGCACCTGTGTCAGCAGGAGATATTTCCTTGCCTGACTTGTCGGAAGCGTACCAAGCCTGTAAGAGTGCGGACTTTTCCTTCTTGATGTTCTCGATGAGCTGCTTCTTTATATCAGCGTCTGTAACAGCCTCAGAAGGATCGTTTGAAACGTCCATTACCTGCTTTGGATTGTTCATATCGAGAGTGATGATGCCTGACTTCTTAGCCTCCCAGACATATGATACCCAGTAGCTCTTGCCGTTGAGCTGCGGTGAGAAGCCAAGACAGCCGTTCATGAAGTTTGTATTTCCTGCAAACTGAACGTCAACGAAAGCAGTTTCGCCGATGCTTGTACCGAATGATACCATGCCGTTGCCTGCTTCTGTTCCGTATATCTTGTCGCTCTCGGAAACATTAGCAGAAGTAGTTGTAGTAACTATCTCATTGGGGTTAGTTACTGAAGTAACGATAGTTGACTCAGCATTTCCTCTTGCGTACTTGTTGATAGCAGCAACTATCTCGGGACGCTTCCATGTGCAGTTTGATCTGTCGAGGAGCATGAAGCTGATATCATCCCACCAGCAGCAGGTAACGCCTACTGATGAAGCATAAGCTGTGAAGTAAGCAGCGCAGTCAACTCTGTCCTGAACGTTGTTGCCCTTTTCTCTTGCGCCGTACTCACCGACGTAAACAGGGATACCCTTTGAGGTGTACTTCTGGTATACTTTGTCGAAAGCCTGATTTATCTCGCCTGTGTCTGTGTTGATGTTGAACTTGTTTACGCTCTGTGAGTCGCTTTCCTCAGCGAGAGCGAAGCCATAAGGCAGATATGCATGAACAGCTACGATAAGTCTGTTCTGTACCTTGTCTGTAGGTATCTTGAAGTTCTCATTTGTAGCGCCGTCAACGGAGCAGTCATAGCCCGGGACTGAAACGTATCTTGTACCGTTGTTTCCGCCTGATGAACGGATAGTGTCGAGAACGTCCTGATTGAGCTTGTTGATAGTCTTTATAGCGTCGATACAGTCAGCGTTGGAGGGATTTATCCACCACTCGTTCTGATGACCGATAAGACGGGGCTCGTTCATGGTCTCGAAAATGAGCTTGTTGTCGTAGTCCTTGAAGCGCTCTGCTATCTGTGACCATACAGTGGTCATGTACTTCTTGGACTGGTTATAATGAGCAGTATCGGGATACATATACTTAGCGTCGTTATCGTGGTGAACGTTAAGGATAACGTACATATCGTTGTCAACAGCGTAGTCAACTATCTCCTGAACTCTGTCCATCCACTGCTTTGATATCTGGTAGTTGCTGTCAACGTGGTTGTGCCATGAAACAGGGATACGAACAGTTCTGAAGCCTGCTGCCTTAACGGTGTCTATCATCTTCTTGGAGGTCTTGTAGCCGCCGTTCCAGCAGGTCTCGATACCCATTTCGCTGCCTACCCAGCCTGTATCGTCGATAGCGTCCATAGTGTTGCCGAGATTCCAGCCAAGACGCATATCCTTTACGAACTTTATGCCCTCAGTCTCGGGAACTGACTTTGCAGGGATATTGAGGTTGGGAATATTGTAATCGGCAGCAGCCACCTTATTGCTTGTAAGGAGAGGTACTGAAAAATCGCCGATATCGGTAACGTTTATGTCGGAGCTTGCTGCTGCGGCAGAAGCGCTGTAATTGTCGCTGCTGGTTTCGCCTGCATACTGCTGGGTACTAACGCTGACAGCGGAGGTGGTGAAAATGGGGCTTCCCATAGCAGATGAAGCGAGAGTAACAGCTGCAAGTGCCACAGACCAGCTCTTTTTGAAGAAACTATTCATGATAAAACTTCCTTTCTTAAATCATAATCTATGTTTGTAGGGGACGCCGCCCTCGGCGTCCCGTTTAGGGAACGCCCTCCCTTGCAGGGCGTTCCCTCTTCAAAAACAATCCACCGGATTGTTTTTGAATTCACCCTTTGCGGAGCGCTTCGTAACTGCGGGGCTTTGCCCCACACCCCACAAGGGCTGTCCGCCCTTGACCTGACCAGAGGCGCTGCCTCTGGACTCTGCCAAAGGAACACAGTCCCTTTGGAATCCCGTTCATGGGCTCAGCAAGTTATTGCGTTAAACTATGATTTATCATGTTGATTTTATTATAGAGCAACAAGATGTAAAATTCAATGAAAATTCCAACTCAATTTATGTACTTTTCAGCTTTTTGCAGTTGATTTCTCCCCTGCTTTATGTTATAATCAGGTAAAGAGGTGATGCCCGTGAGAAAACGCATAGCTTTCATAACCGTAAATGTTGAAAAGCTCTACCAGACCAGCCTTATCGAAGCCTTGTCGCGGCAGTCCGCTGCCCTCGGCTACGACCTTGTTGTGCTTACCCATTTCGTAAACTTCGACAACGAGACCGACCACCTGAAAGGCGACGAAAATATCTACACTCTCATAAAACAGCTCAGCTTTGACGGAGCCGTTATCGACTTAGGCTCGTTCTACAGCCGCTCCCTGTCAAAAAAACTGGAGGATATGCTCTGCGAAAAGGGCATACCTGTCATCGCTCTCGACTATGTAAGCGACCGCTTTGAGAGCTGCCTGCAAAACAACAGAGAGAACTTCCGACAGCTCACCGAGCACTTCATAAAGGTTCACGGCTTTAAAAAGATATACTGTCTCAGCGGTCCCGAAAAGATCATACACTCAGACCAGCGTATCGAGGGCTACCGCGACGCCCTCACAGAAAACGGCATACCATTCCGTCAGGACTACATCTTCTACGGCGATTTCTGGGTGAACTATGCAAAGGACTTCGCGGCACGAATCGCAAAGGGAGAGGTAGAACGTCCCGAAGCCATAGTCTGCGGCAACGACTTCATGGCTTTGCAGCTCTGCCTGTCCCTTGCAGAAAACGGCATAAACGTCCCCGACGATATCGCCGTAGGCGGCTATGACGGCAACCCCGATGTCAGCAGCTATCAGCCCTCCCTCACCACATTCGGCAATGCGTTCATGGAAAACGGTATCGGAGCCATATGCCGCCTGCATGAGCTCATAAGCGGTGAAGCTCCCACACAGCGCATAGAAGTCCGCCCTGCCGTTAAGACGGGAGCAAGCTGCGGCTGTAAGGCAAATACCTCGGGAAACGCCGCTATCAGCGAGAAGATGTTCGCAAGGGACATGAGCATGGGTATCTTCATGCACAGCAACTACTCCTCCATGATGAACAACGTCAAGAATATGGAAGAATGTGCCATTGTCCTTGCGCAGAACGCCTACCTCATTGACTCTCGCAGCGACTTTTTCCTCTGTCTCTGCGATGACGAGGAAAGCACAAACAGCGGCTACACAAAGAAAATGCTTTGCCGCATAGCATATTCCAACGGAAAAAGCGATATCACTCCGCGGAAATTCTCCCTCGACAAGCTGATACCACAGCAGGAGCTCTCTGACGAGCCTGCCGCATACATATGCACTCCCCTGCACTACCTCGACAGGAATTTCGGCTACTGCGTCCGCCGATATACGGGAGCAGTTATCTTCGAGCAGTACTACGGCGAATTCTGTCAGGTGGCTGCCAATTCCATTGAACGCATACGTATGCTTGATTACGAGAAATCCCTCAACGAGAAAATACAGCAGCTCTCAGAGCGTGATATCCTCACGGGACTTTTCAGCCGCAATGGACTTATCTCCCGAACCGATACTCTCACCCCCGAACACCTGTACTACGGCGTTATCTACTGTATCGAGGGAGCTGAACAGCTACGCGGACAGTACGGTAGCGAGTACGTAAGGCAGATAATAGTATCCTTTGCACAGGCAGTCAACCTTTCCTGCGCAAGGGGCGAGCTCGCCGCAAGAACAGGCAGCGCGGAGTTCATCATAATAGGCGAATGTGACGATTCCGACTTTCCCGAGCAGCTTTTCGTAAACTCGCTGAAGTCCAACCTCAAGATGATAGAAGCACAGCAGAACGTGAGTATTTCAGCAAAGCTCCGACGCTTGTCCGCAGTCATCCAAAGCGGCACAGCTCCAACGGATATGATAACCCAGCTTGAGGAAAGGCTCGAAGCCACGCGAAGCTCCGCAGGTGACAGCAGCAGCGCCTATCTTGCGAAAATAAGGGAGCTCCGCTACAACGTCTATGAGGAGCCTCAGCTTGAATGGACAGCAGAGACAGCCTCCGCAAAAATAGGCATAAGCACCTCCTACTTTCAGCATTTGTACCGACAGTTCCTGAATATGAGCTTCAACGCCGATGTTATCTCAGCAAGGCTTGCCCTTGCGGAAAGACTGCTTGCAAGCACTTCGCTCAGCGTAGGCGAGATAGCAGAGAAATGCGGCTATCCCGATGCGTCGCATTTTATGAAGCTTTTCCGAAAGAAAAAGGGCGTAACAGCCTCGGAGTACCGAAAAGCCATTAGCCATTAGAAAAGCTGACAATTAAATAGCCAAAACCAATAAAATATGTAGGGGCTGGCGTCCTCGACAGCCCATCAAGTTGTTGCGTAAAAAACACATTGTCAAAAACAGGCATAAAGCTAACCATAGTACTTATACAGAAATTTATAGTTATTTATGGGGGAAACCTTTCTGAGGAAAGGTTCCTCTGACGGAGGCGCGCCCCTCTGTCAGAGGGTCCCTTTTTCAAAAGGGGTTCTCTCAATAGTAAACATAAAATTTCTATAAGAGTATCACGGTTAAGCTTTATGCCTGTTTTCATCATATCTCACGGAATACATAAGCTCCGTTTTTCTTTGCCACAATATAGTTGACGCCGCTGAAAACAAAGGTATACCGCGCAGGCTTGAAGTTCCTGAAAGTCACTCTGTCACCTGTGTTCATATTCCTTATGGTAACGCTCTTGTCGTCGGAGGTTGTAAACAGCATTTCCGAGGACAGCATATCATCAAATCTGAACGTCTCTTCGCCGTCGGAATCGTTTACGATATCACTGCCGAAGCCTCTTTTAAAAATATAGGTATCGTTTCCTATACCGCCGCACAGCAGGTCATCGCCCTCTTCACCCATAAGAGTATCATTGCCCACACTTCCGTAAAGAGCGTCGTTGCCTGCTCCGCCCTTGATAGTATCATCACCGAAGCCGCCATGGAGATAATCATTATCCTGATTTCCCGATAAGAAATCTCCGCCAGCTCCGCCAAAGAGCTTGTCGCTGCCTTCCTCGCCGAAGAGATGATCTGCGCCCTCTTCTCCGTAGATATCATCGTTACCGCCCTTTCCATGGAGATAGTCGTCGCCGGTGCCGCCGTATATAGCCTCGTCAGCGTTGGTAAACGCAAGATTGTCGTTTCCGTTGGTACCATATCTCAGAACCTTTCCCTCGTTGTTGCAGTACTCGAAATACTTGCTCCAGTTACTGAAGCCTGCAAGACTTCCCAGACCTATACTGCGCAGAAAGCTTGCACGCACGTTCATTGAAGTGTTGATATACGACTTTACAGCAGAAACCGCATTGCTGACAGCTTTTGCACTGCCTCTCAGGCAGGAATTCACCATATCCATAGCCGAGAGCTGATTCTGCAAAACGAAGCCCAGCTCCGCGGTAAGCTGCTTTGAGGACACCTCCCCCACTGCATAGCCAACCTGCGCCGCACGCTCGGAGATACTCTCTATGGCAAGTGAAGCGCCGAGATAATACAGCTTCATGAGGTCGGGATCGGACATGACATAATTGAGCCTGTCACCGATAGGTGCAGAAGCAAGAGAGCTGTCCGCATTGGCGTCGTGCGGGAAGATAAGCAGGTCAAAGAGCATATCCTCGCCCTGTCTTGTACCAACATATGAAGTCAGGGGCACGATTATCTCGTACAGATTTGTGAGGAATCCCACGCTCTCCTCAAGAGTGGCTTTTTCGCCGTTGAGACCGTTTGGAGAATTGCTTCCGCCGATGAACTGCTCCGAGAGAGTCATAAGCGTCCTGCACATATCCTCTCTCTTGTCATGGGGAAGATTCATGGCGTTTCTGCTAAGCTCCTTCGAGCACTTTGCCAGCTCTCTCTGCTGACTCACCTGATCGTTGAAGGCGTTTCTGCTGAAATCGAAAAGATAATCACAGTAATGCTTGTTAACGTCCTTATAGTATTCGGGCACTATAGTATGAGCGCCGAAAATATCCGTAGCCGCCGTTTTAGTTCTGATATAGACCGTATTGGACTTGGGTATGACCTTTTTTCCGAGGACGTTCACATAGTCATTGTCTCCGCAGACGGAATACATCTTATTGCAAAGCACCTTAACGCGGCTGTTGTTTGCGTTGTAGTAGTCGATACTATTCAGAAACTCAGGTGAAAAGCCCTGTCCGTCAAAGGATATACAGTATCTTACCTTGTCGCCGTAGCCCGATCTCAGCGTAACGAACTGGGACAGATTACCGCCCTTTGAGTGACCTGTTACCACAAGCTTTACATCGCCGCCAAGGTCAAGAGTATCCATAACATCGTTAAAGTATCTGAGAGCCACATTCTGATACTCCGACGAGGTATTGGAAAGACCGTCGCCGTTGTCGTACCAGCGTCCCGTGCCTGTACCGCGGTACACCACGTATACCTTTGAGCCGTCGGAGCTTCTGAACACCGCACCGCAGGCTCCCTTGTACCTTGCTCTGTCATGCTCGGAAAAGCTTACCAGCTCCAGTTCCCCCACATCTGAATTCCTGTTATGAGCAAAACTTCTCCTTACCATTTCCAGAGCCGCTTTCTGAGAATCCTCAAGACCGTCCATACTTATCTGCTCGGCAATGCTTTTCAGAGTGATCGGCTGTTTGCTCCTGATACATTTGTCAACGTACATGAATGTATTGAGTATTATCGAAGCTCTTGCTTCATTTGTTATCCCTTTTTCTGCAAAAAAATCAGACATAGACATTTACCCCCATTTTTTGTCCGTAATATTGAACTCGTCGTCCATTCCCACAGTACAGTCCGCTATTATATGGGACTTATCCGCATCTGCGGCTAACACTGCGGAATCATAGTATTTATCGTCATCAAGATATGCAATGTAAAAATAACAGCGTATTTTTTCGTCTTTGAGCTTTCCCAAAAGCTCGTCAAGCTTCTTTTCCTTCTTGGACAAATCCTGTCCGCCGGGAAGAAGCACTGAATAATAGCACTTTGAAGCCTTCAGCATCTCCTGCACCGTGGAATCCTTTCCCATATCCGCAGGCAGGACCATTTTATCATCTGGAGCATAGAACGTCCTGCACTTCCCGTAGACCTGCTCCGCCATGGCTTGCAGATAAGCCTCAGCATCCTTTCTGAGGTAATACGCCATGTAGTTATCCCTGTTCTCGGTCTTGCCGTCGAAAACTCCGTGAACCGCGTATATCGTATCCTCGGGGAGCTTCTCCGAGCGGACGTGTATTGCGCAGTGATCCTGCATAGCCGTGCCGCCTCCTGCGTTATCCACAAATGTGAAGCTCTCGCCGTACTTTTCATTCAGACTTTCGATAAGAAGCGTCTGACCGTCCTTTACAGCCACCTCTGCACTATTCTTATTACAGCCCGTGCCGCCGAAGATGACAGCCGCCGCAAGAGCCGCTCCAAAGGCTATATGCTTAATGTGTTTTCTGATATATATCACCTCCGATACAATATGCGCTCCTGCGATCACAGACAGCGGCTCGGAGCAGTATCCTGCCCCGAGCCGCATAAATTCTCAGCCTATCATTGATGAGTGATGAAATAAAGCGATATAGCTGTAATAAAATGCATGGAGCGACATTGACGTATTAGCTAAAAGTATGACTAACGATTATGTTAATATTTTACACATTTTTAGCGCTAATGTCAATATATCCTATATTTATTTTGTAATTTTACGCGAAATTTTTGGCGGATTGTATAAGCTTCGCGCTCCAAGTATGTATAAAATGCCGGTTTGACAAATAACATATCCTGCCATACGTATAACATTTTCGCGCAGACTGTTGACAAACGGCTAAAAAAAGGGTATAATATCGTCGTAAAGGAGCTGATAACGATGCAGAACGTCACCACCGAAAAAGCGCTGAAAAACCAGCTTGCTTCCGTCCGCATGGAGGGCTACCGCTTTTCGGAAAAGGAGATCGAAAACGTCAGAAGATGTCTTAACGGCGAGCTGTCATTCAAGCAGTTCACAGATAAGATAATCAAAGACGCCAAAAGAAAATAATGGCTGTCTATAAAATAGAGGGCTGTCAGTGGAACTGCTACCCTGATACAACAGTGCTCATAAACAAGCTTGATATAAGAGACCAGAAGGAGCTCGACTCTCTCGAAAAGCAGATAACCCTGCTCCGCGGCATACAGGCTGAACAGGAGACTGAATTCGTCAATGTTGACTTTGAGTTCTACAAGTCTCTCCACAGGACTCTCTTCGGAGACCTATACGACTGGGCAGGCTGTCTCCGCACTATCAATATCTCCAAAAAGGGCACTGTATTCTGCGACCATAGCGAGCTTGAAAAGCTCGGCACACTGAAATTCAAGCGCCTTGCCGCTCAGAACTTTCTCTGCGGACTGTCCGACACCGAATTTCTCAGTGAAACAGCTGAACTGTACCACGAGCTCAATATGCTCCACCCATTCCGCGAGGGCAACGGACGCACCCTTCGTCTGTTCATAACCCTGCTTACGCGCAATGCGGGACGGGATATCGACTTTGCAAAATGCGGCACGGATATGCTCATTATCGCAGCCATAAAAGCTGCGCAGGGCGATCTGTCCATGCTCAGAGACGTATTCGGAGAAATGATCTCCCCTTCAATGTAAAAGACCGCTTTTGAAGGCGGTTTTTTTATGGTTTTTATGGAAACTAAATCGGTATACCATTTGTAATATTTAGTGCTTTTTCTTCAATTCTTTATACAAATGTAACATTTTTGTGAACCCTAAACTTTGTTTTGCCATACAAGTTGACAAATACAATGAAATAATGTAAAATAGTAGTATAAATATAAGTATAACTATGCGGAGAAGCTCCCCTCAATTCGGGTTTCTCCCTCGGATAAAACGGACAGAGGTATCAAAATGTCAAGATCACTAAATAAATCTTTCGGATCATTTGCGGCAGTCATACTCGTCCTTTTTGTTCTCATCAGCTTCGGCGTTTCATACGGCTGTGTACACTTCATAGGCTCGCACTACAGTGAACGCACCGCTTCCGCCGCTCTTGACTTCGCTTCGCTGACTATCAACGCAGATAATGCAAGACAAAGCTTTAAAACAAGGATCAAATCTGATGATTATGAATCGGTACAGAACAAGCTCGCCGCATATCAACGCAGTAACAGTGACATAATAAACAGGATATCCCTTGTCAGCTTCAGCAACACCGCAGGCGTATATATCTACGATTCAGGCGGCGAGCCCCTCGGCTCTCGCCTTGATTATACAAGCTATACCTCGTCTGTAAAGGCTGAACTGATAAACGGCAGAAACTCCATGAGCCACATCAGCAATGGCAGGCTCACAGTTTACCGTCCGCTTAGAACAGTCGACGACAATCTCTGCGGTATTGTGATAGTCGAGCTTCAGGAGCCCTTTGAGACGCAGTACTTCAAGTTTATCGCGGCTGTATTCGGCGGACTGCTTCTGCTCAGTCTTATATTTGTGCTCATTTTTGTGCTGCACCTGAAAAAGAAGATATCTTCCCCTCTCAGGAAGATATCCAATTATATCGATTCTATCAAGAAAAACGAAAAGGAACAGAAAACCGCCGATGCGTCGGTCATCTTTGACGACTCGCGCAATGACGAGATAGGACAGCTCAGCGCTTCGCTGAAAACTCTTCTCGGCAGTATCGACACGGGCGAAAGAGACCTGAATCAGGCTATATATGACGCTAATCACGACGGTATGACTCAGCACTGGAACAAGCGCTTCTATCACAGCATGGAGGATTCATTCCGCAAGTGCGACGCTCTCTGCGTCATTTACTTCGACGTCAATAACCTCAAGCTCATGAACGATACCCTCGGTCATGAGAGCGGCGATTTCGTAATAAAAAGAGCCGCAAACTACATAAGGGAATTTCTTGAAGACGGAGACTACTGTTTCAGAATGGGCGGTGATGAGTTCCTCATTGTCATGACTAAAAGTTCTATCAGAAGATTAGATAAAGTAATGGATAAGCTCGACAAAGATTCGCCGTATATACTCAGCAGAAAAAGCGATTCCGTAAAATGCTCGCTGTCATACGGCTGTTCATATGCAAAGGGCGTCTTTTCCTATGATTCTCTCCTTGCAGAGGCTGAGGAAAATATGTACATGAAGAAAGCGGAGCTGAAAAGGCTTCTCAAGATGCCCGACAGATAAGCGAGGTGGTAGTTTTGGAAAATGAAAAAAGAATAAGATGGCGTTTCGCTCCATTTTCCAATACTCCTGTAGGCATCAAAAATGCTATCCTTGTCGTCATGATGCTGCTTGCGGTACTGACGATATGGGGCTCAATGGTAAGAACTATCAAACTTACCCAGAAAGAGAAATACAGACAAATGGAGCATACCGTAGTCACAGCCTCGGAGCAGATAGTAAATCTCTCCGTCGAGAGCGCTGTGTCTATCGCCAAAAACATCTACACCAACGAAGCTATTTACGACTTTCTCAACGAACATTATTCATCTGAGGCAGAATACTACGCTGCCTACTACCCGCTCCAGCGCAATACCGTTCTGAATATCGCAGAGACCAACATCGTAAAGCGCTGCACTATCTACACAAAAAACCCCACCGTCCTCACAGGCGGCGGCATAAAAAAGCTTGACTCAGCTATCAACGACTACTGGTACAAGTACTTCAAGGAGCTCAACAAATCCACTGTGCTCTGCATAGACCAGGAAAAGAACGAGTTCATTCTCGTCAGAAAGCTCGACTACTATAATCTTGACACAGGCGAAAGCTACCTCTGTCTCGAAATGAACAGCAAGGTCATATCCGAATTTGCCGACAGCCTCGATTTCGACGGCGAGCTCTATATAATGAGCGGCAATCATCTGCTGTATACCAGCGACAAGGACGCTTCCACAGGCGACAATATCACTATCAGTCAGGATTTTGAGTGCATCACACGTAACTACTACACAGTCGATATCGAGTTCTACTCGCGCTCACATAAAAAGGGCTTCACGGACTTTATAAAGATCAACAAACAGCTCATGGTCCTGCTTGCAGGCATAGTTGTGTTCTCTATCTTTATGGGACGTATGCTCGCAGTAGGCATAAAGCGCAGAGTCAAGGCTGCTTCGACAGAATACAAGGCTATCGGTATCATACAGAATACCCACAAGGGCAGGAACGGCAGAGACGAGATAGGCACACTTCTTGATATATGCTGCGATATATCGGAAAAGCTCCAGAAGAGCGGCAAGGAATTCAAGAACAGGAACGCTTCTCTCCTGCGCAAGGAATCCGATTACGCTTCACTGTTCAAAACAGCAATGCGTCTCGACGCAGAGCTTACCATGCGTGAAAAATACCCTGACATCAACTCAAACAGCAATACTGAGGATATCTCGCTTACACAGGAGGCAGAGCTCATCGAGGAGGTAGCAGACAAATACGGAACGAAGTTCTCGGCTTCTCCGATACCGCCTGAAAAATGGAGCGTTCCCGCTTATTCCTTTGCTCTCATCGCGGCAGATGTCTTCAAGCATTATGAGGACGTTTCCTCTAACATCATGGTAACAGAGGATACCGCGGTCATCTCCTTTGAGAGCAGCGATATCCCCGTCAAGGAGGACGTGCTCAAGCTCAGCGCCATATTCGAGGACGGCGATATAAGCGATGAGTACAGCTTCGACAGGAACTACAGATTCAACCCGTATCTGCGCCTTAAGCACTGTCTCGGAGACAACGTAGAATTCGAGATACCTTTCCGTGACAGATTCAGACTTGTATTTACGATAAAAAAAGATACAGAATAGGGGGAATAGTATGACGATAAGGAAAATGACGGCAGCATTTCTCGCTGCGGCAATGACGCTTTCCGTAAGCGGCTGCGGCAAAAATAAGCCTCAGGAAAACAATATCAAAGAATTCACAGGAATATTTGCAGCAAGAATCCCCGAGATCGACAGAGACAATGAAATCCAGCAGATAATCGGTGAAAAAACCGGCGTTATCCTTCGTCAGTCGTGGATATCTGATCAGGACGATATAGACAAGACCTTCAGCGATATGATGATATCCAATAAGTACCCCGATTTTATGACGCCCGACGCTGAAAACTGCCAGAAGCTCATCAAGGAAGGCGCTTTTATCCCCATAGACAGCTACTGGGATCAGTACCCGAGAATAAAGAATATGTACACCGAAAGAGAGTGGGACAGCGTCCGCGCAGACGACGGTCATGTATACTATATACCGCTGTTCTCCTCAATAAATATCAAGGACACCAACCCTATCCACAGCGGCGAAGCCTTCTGGATACAGGTAAAGGTCCTTGAATGGGCAGGCTATCCCGATATAAAGACTCCCTATGAGTACTTCGACCTTATCGAGAGATATCTTGAAGCCAACCCAACCAATGAAAACGGCGAGGCTTACTACGGCTATGAGATAGAGGCAAACGACGCATGGTTCTTTGCCCTTGACAATCCGCCAATGTTCCTTGACGGCTATCCCAACGACGGCTGCTGTATAGTGGATACGGAAACTCTCGAAGCAAAGGACTACAACCTGACGCCTACTGCAAAGGCATGGTACAAGCTTCTGAATGAGGAATACAAGAAGGGCATTATCGACAAGGAATTTTCAATGCTCAGTTCCGAGCAGTACTATTCAAGGCTCGCATCGGGCAGAGTTCTCGGCATGATAGACCAGAACTGGAACTTCTCCAGCTCAGTCAACAAGCTGTCCCCTGACTGCACATATATCCCTCTTGGAATTACTATGGACAGAAGTATCCCCGACAGATACCGTGACAGAGTGGCATTCAACGGCTCCGCAGGCGTTGGCGTCTCAATAAGCTGCGACGATCCCGAGGCTGCAATAAAGTTCATCAGCGACCTTCTCACACCTGAGATACTCAATCTCCGATTCTGGGGAGTTGAGGGCGTTGACTACAGCGTTGACAAGGACGGTATATTCTACCAGACCGACGAGCAGTACGCACAGTGGCGCAACGAGGAATACCGCAGAAAGCATATATGCGTTTACAACTATATGCCCTACTATCTCGGCATGGCGCCCGACGGCATAAATGCCTTTGAGTCCACGAACCAGCCGAATATCTTCTACGAACACCTGTCCGACGATGTACAGCGCTGCTTCAGCGCATACGGCATACAGACCTACACGGAAATGCTCAACGATCCGCCTGAGAACTCGCCATGGTATCCCATGTGGTCATTCAGCAATTCAATTACCGACGAGACCGATTACGGCAAGGTAATGAAGCAGATAGACGCTGCGAAGCATAAATATCTGCCGCTTCTGGTAATGAGCAATGACTTTGAAAGCTCATGGGAAGAATATGTTGACGAATATAATCAGATAGACTCGCAGATCTATTTTGACGAGCTCACAGCGGAGGTCCGCAGAAGAGCGGCACAATAATAAGAACAGCAAAGGCGCGGTGAACACCGCGCCTTTACTATCGTAAACCGAAACAGCCGCCCATAACCATAGTACTTATATAGAAGTTTTATGTTTATTATTGAGAGAACCCCTTTTGAAAAAGGGGCTTCTCTCAAACTCTCTCCCTAAAACTTTCGTTTTGTTTTTTCACAGATAGGGCGCTCCTGCATTTTGCAGGTTTTTTTTATTTATGGTGCGCCCTATCTGTGAAAAAACCAGATAAAAGTCTTTGGAAAGGGGTTCGGGGGAGAACCTTTCCTCAGAAAGGTTTCCCCCGATAAATAAATATAAGTTTCTATATGGGTATCACGATTACGGGCGGCTGCTGTGTTATCTGATGAATTCAACTTAACTCAATGACTGGATAAGTCCTAAGAGGAATCTCTGAATCTTCAGAGCGTCATTCGTGGTAAGTCCCTTAACGTCTGTATCAACATCAGAATTTGCATTGCCCTGAGCTGTAAGGGCGTTCTTGTCAGAACCGCCGATAGCGTACTTGTTGGGGTTTGCAAGAGCCTGCATGATAAGTACAACGTCGCCCATATCTACTGTATTGTCGCAGTTAGCGTCGCCTGCAAGCTTCATGGAAGGCTCTGCCGTTGTAGTTTGTGTCACAGGCTTGGTAGTTGTTGTAGTCGATGTAGTTGTCGAAGTCGTAGTCGGCTCGGCAGTCGTTGTTGTGGAGGTCGTAGTTGTAGTAGTAGTAGTCGTCGTTGTTGTTGTTGTAGTTGTTGTGGTTGTGGTTGTGGTGGTCGTAGTTGTAGTAGTTGTAACCACAGGCCCGTCAACCTTTACACCAGCTTTAGCAACGACAACTTCGTCAATGCTGAAATCACTTGTTCCTTCCTCTGTTTCAACATAGAGGATATAGCCCGAGCCCTCAGGGAGCTTGTAATTTGTGTTGGAAAGCTGTACGTATTCGCCGTTTGAAACGCCGTCTGCGATGTGAGCATAAGCTGTTGTGCCCGATGAATCCTTGTATTCCAGTGACAGCATCATATTGCCTGAGCCCTTTGCAACAGCACTGAAGCTGTACTCCTGTCCAGCCTTGAATGTGAGCGAGTCGAGAGTTTTTGCAGCACCGTGCCATGC
>Ga0129313_1000086_pt1 | contig 92527 bp, 81 predicted proteins | sample O1105metagenome_FD_94436 | JGI IMG/M metagenome (GOLD analysis project Ga0129313, IMG submission 94436) | Orangutan group fecal microbial communities from fecal samples from Wisconsin, USA - O1105 metagenome | ecosystem: Host-associated > Mammals > Digestive system > Large intestine > Fecal...
AGTTTCGACAATATATTCATCTACCACGAAAGCTGGTAAAGCCCATCAATACGCTGTTTGAGGGAAGAAAATATGGATTTGTTCATATAATCTCATTGACTAAATCAGCACTATATGCTATAAGCGCAGAGCCTGCGCGCCCGTTTTCGCGGCATAAAAATGATAATACGGGAATTTTTCTCCGCGAATCTTGATATTCATAGGATTGTATGCTATAATAACAGTATAATTTCCGCGTATGACACATTTAGGAGGATAACCATGAAGGTAAGATTTCACCTGCCCGATTTCGCAAGAATGTTCAAATTCAATGTTGTATTTCTCACTATGCTCGAAAACAGCCCCGAGCTTTTCCGCGAGGGCGTCGAGATAGCTTCGATATACGGCGTGTTCCCCCCTTCATTATGGAACGGCGGACGCGTAGTTCACGGTATGTGCCAGAAGGACTTCGTTAAGGGAGTCACCAACTACTTCAACAAGAAAGGCATACCGCTCCGCTTTACATTTACCAATCCAATGATAGAAAAAAAGCACCTCAGCGATGATTTCTGCAACATGGTAATGCATATAGCTGACAACGGCATGAACGAGTGCATAGTCATGTCCCCTATCCTTGAGGACTACATAAGAAAGACCTATCCCAACTATAAGCTGACAAGCTCCACCTGCAAGCGCATAACCGAGCCCGAAGCTCTCTACAGCGAGGTCTGTAAGGACTACCACATCGTCGTGCTAGACTATGACCTCAACAACAAGTTCGATATACTTGAAAAGATACCCGACAAGAGCAAGTGCGAGATACTGGTGAATGCCTGCTGTAATCCCCAGTGTGCCAACCGCTCGCTCCACTATCAGACAATAGGTCTTGAACAGATAGCCTACGCAAATCACGTAAGAAAGTACCCGAATGTTCCCTTTGATTCTGCGAAATTTGCCGCTTCTCACCCCGAGGCAAAGGCTATATTCGAGTGCAACTGCGAGCACAGGAGCCTTTTCGACGTAAAGGGACTCAGCAATCACATCACTCCCGACGATATCTGGAACAAGTATGTGCCTATGGGCTTCAATCAGTTCAAGATAGAGGGACGCACCTTTGATATGTTCAATCTTATGGAGCACTACCTCTACTACATGGTAAAGCCCGAATGTATCGACAAGGCTCGTCTTATTTTCCTGCGCAACCTCAGCCTCAACGGAGCTATCATAGTTCCCGATCAGGCTATATAATGAGCTGATAATGCGGCTGGAAGAAATACGCTATTCCCTCTGGCAGATAATCTCGGAGTGCAAAAAAACGCTTTTCGGCTACAGGATAACCGTAATGCTCATAAACAAGGACAGCGTAAAGGTCGGCGATACGGTCTATATTGACACCGACAAGGAAAGCGTACACAGCTATACCGAGGACACTCCTGCTGTAGTGTACAAGCTGGCATGGAGCAACTGGGTGGGGCATTATTACACCAAGGTCAAAGAAATAGCGGCTGACAAGACCATATACAATCCCGATCTCGAAGAGCCGCCGGACACCGTATGGGTTCGGATATGGCTCAAAACCAAAGGAGAAATAAAGGAAAGCGACATCGTTTATGCTTCGCCTGATATAATAAACTAAAAAAAGCTCCGCAATTGCGGAGCTTTTCTCGTCTGTGCATATTATCTGAGTATTCTTCTGAGCTCGGAAAAATCCGCCTCATTGTTCTTCTGCTGAGCCACGTCAACAAGCTTCATGGAAACAGCCTTGTACATACTCCTGTCGGTATCGTTTTCCATACATTCAAGGTGCTTTCTGACCATACCGATGTCGTTGCGCTCCACGGGACCTGAGAGAGCCTCTACAGGACCTAAGGCAAGGATACGCTTGATATTGTTCATGATAAGAGGCTGAAAAGCCTTCAGCGCCTCTGTCTGCGAGAAGCCGCACTTCTCCATAAGAGCGAGACTCTCTGCCGCAAGTGCGCAGACCAGATTGCTCGAAATCGAGCAGGCTGCGTTGTACTGAGCCTTATTCTCACTGGAGATGACCTTGGTGCCGTTGCCCATTTTGCGCAGAAGCTCGTCCCAAACGCCGATGAACTCGTCACTGCCCTCGATACAGAAAAACGCCTTGCCCAGCTCCTTGAAGGAGTCATACTTGCTGGTAATCGGGAAAAGCGGGTGTATAGAGAAGCCGCTTGCACCGAATCTTGCGATATCGGGGAACGCCTCGGCTACGGACATAGCTCCGCTGCAGTGGCATATCTGCTTACCGCCGATACCCACAGCCTTGACCTGATCGTACACCTCTTTGATAGCGCTGTCGGGGACAGTTAAAAATATCACGTCGCTGTCGCCCACAAGCTCCGCCATATTGTCATATGCGCGGCTCTTGGTAAATCTTGATGCTTCAGTTGCAGACTGAAGCGCTTTGCTGTAGTATCCCGTAATAAAGATACCGTTCTCAGCAAAGTACCTGCCGAGGGAAAAACCTACTTTCCCTGCACCTATAAATCCAATTTTCATTTTAATATCCTCCTGTAACCCTCTAATTTGGTTACCTTTTCTACATTATATCACAGCTTTTTGGAATTTACAAGCATTTTTAGAGCATTTTTTGCACTATTTTGATATAAAAATCAGATGATGACATTTTTTATTCATAAAAGCGGCATTTTCAAAAGCAACTTCATCTTTTTTTGACCTTGCAGGTGTACAAAATGAAGTTGTTTTGTGTATTTAGACATTGTTCAATATTAACAATACAGAAACACAGAATTGCATTTTCCGTAAAAATATGATATCATAGTCACAGTTTGCTTTTCTTCTGCGAGTATGCATTACAGAGCGTGACAAATGCATTTGAAAGCTTATAATACGGAGGGGTAAAATGACCGACCAGCAGGCAAGGGAGCTTCTGAAAAGCTCTCCGCAAAAAGCTCACAGGCTTATTTTCGACGAATACTACAACTACGTCTACACAATAGTTTTCAATCGCCTGAGAAGCTGTGCTTCACGGGAGGATATCGACGAATGCGTCAGCGATGTTTTCAGCGACGTATTCCTGCACTACAGCACAGATAACGGCTACAGCGGCGATATCAAGGGATTTATAGCGGCTATAGCGCGTAACAGGTCTGTTGATATGTTCCGAAAGCTTCGTGTAAGGTCGGTGAATACAGTCCCTGTGGACGGCGAGGAAGCCTTGCAGCTGCCCTCTGCCGAAAAAGTCGATGAGCTTGCCGAAAAAGCCGAGACCTGCCACGCGCTTCTTGACGCGGTAAAGTCTCTCGGAGAGCCCGACAGCTACATAATAATGCAGAAATACTATTACGGAAGGAAATCCGCAGATATCGCCGATAAAGTCGGTCTTAAGCCCGAAGCGGTGAGAAAAAGGCTCAGCCGCGCAATGGATAAGCTGAAAAAGATACTTACGGATATCGGCGAAGGAAGGTGATGTCATGGAAGAGAAAAAAGTATTTGATATTCTCGAAAACACCGAGCAGAGCGTCATTGACAGGCTATCTGAGGAATTTCCGCCCGATGACGCAGAAGAAAAAGAGAAGGTGTTCAGAATGAGTCAGGAAAAATTCAATAAAGCAAACAATACATCAAAATTCACGGAGACCGACGAACAGACCGTCAGCGGCGTTGAGGTCGTCTGCAAACGTCCGCTGTGGAAAAAGTGCCTGAGTATGGCGGCTGCCGCAGCTATACTCATAGGCGGCGCAGCAGGCGGCTTCAAGGCGTATAAGCATTTCGCAAATACGCCCACACAAAACAAAGAAGAAGAAAACAAGATCGCCCCATTCGGTGATTTTATGGAGACAAAATATCAGATATGCGACTATACTTCAGAGCCATTGTTCACTTTAACTCAAAAAAACACAGCTACAGATGAATATGACGAAGATACAGACGCTCCCCCCGTAAACGATATCAGCATTTACGGCGGAACGGATATTCCTGAGGATAAGCGTCAGAAGCTTGCCGACTTCATTAACAGCTACAACTACAAAGAGGTATATACTATCGATCCTGAGCACCCATTTCCGCAGCAGATAATGGGAAACTCTGCTGTTGGAAACGGTGTTTTCGATATTCTCGTCAATTTCTTTATGCCGAAGCAGACAGGCAAAAATGATCCTGTCGCAGAAGCTATACTCCGCGGCGAAGAACCGCCAAAGCCACAGTACGAAAACCTTACAGGTCTGGAAAAAACTGTTTATAGCCCGTTTTTCATCTATATTGACGGAAACAGAATAAAAACCATAACCATAGATGAAACTTATAATGTAGGCGGACTTACCTATACAGAGTTCAGCTACATGGAAGAAAACGGCAAGTATCTCATCAACGATTCTGATTATCTGGCAAAAGCATACGAGATAGACTACGAACTCTTCAAAACAACTATCAATGATATTCTCAACAGCGATGAAATTCCCGAGGAGGAACCGACAAAGCCGCTTAACAACAGCTGTCCGTTCGATTTTGCAGCGCATGAATTCATCAGACCTGATCCGGACAGCAAAACAGCTATCTTTGTCAGCATTGGCAAGCCTTATGATGAATTTGACGGCGTTCAAACCTGCTTTGAATTATATGACGGCGATGTTATCCCCCTTGAAAAGCGTCAGGAGCTTGCCGACTTCTTCAACAGCTTAGAATGGGAAGAAACCGATGTACATAACAGGCGCCCCGAGTTCCTGAATACCTATGAACGATTCTGTTTCTACAGCTTATCTGACGATGATTTCATTATACTTAATTTTGACGACGACCAGAGTACTATGACGCTTACAAGCTGCAAGATAAGGCTTGAAAGCGATAACACAGACGAAAACTATGATCCGTCAGATACTTTTGCTATGAACAGAATGATACAATACGTTGCTGTCGATGACACTATAGACATCAATGAAATTACAAAGTGCTACAAGATAGACTATGACTTCATCAAAAACAATATAAAAGAGATACTCGGCGATGATTTCCGCAAGCCTGAGCTTGACAAATGGGGCTTTTTCGGTAAGGAATGGAGCATTGGAACTGACGAAAGCAGTGAGCCCAAGTCTCTTACAGACGGGGGTACACAGGCTGTTTACGATATACTTGTAAATTACAGCTGGGAACTTGAATCCCAAGACAACAAAAAGATCTCCGAAGAAGAAGAAAGAGAACTGTTCAGGAATACTCCGCCTCCGGAAAGCAGCAATTACGCAGTTCTCAATGGCAGTATGTATGGATACAACTATATAATCAGCCTTGAAGTGCAAGCCGACAAAACAGTTGCAAAATATCACACCTGTTTAAGTAATATCAATGAAAACAGTTATACAGAGGAAATATTTACTTACACCTGCAAGGATACCGATATAGTAAACAGAATAAAGGAATACCTTGCCTACGCAAACAGAGAAGTTCCTCTTGACCTTTCTGTCATTGACCGTGTTGACTGGCTGTATTCAGCGCTTGACACCAAGCAGTTTGATATCACAAATGATAAAATGCATAAGCTGAAAGAATGCCTCGGCAGATACGAATGGGAAATGACAGATGATTCCAATTATTTCGGCTATGATATCGGTATAATAGGTACAACAGATAACAATAATGACAGCATAACAGAGCTGCGTATCGGCAAGGATTGGGACGGAAAGACAATGATATGCTTTGCAAATGTTCAATATGAATACAATGAAGGAAGATTAGCCGCAGATAAGCAGACCAAGAGCATATTTGACTGCCTGAACAGGCTTTACGTCTGCGATGACAAAAACGCATACAACGAAATAGAAAAAGTATTAAGCGAATAACTCCCCTGCCGCCCTCCGAATGGAGGGCGGCTTTCCTGTGCCTTGACAAAAGCCGTATTCAGCGATATACTATACTTTGAATCCATTTAAGGATTATTTAATAATTCCCGTGCTATTATAGAATCACAGAAAGCGAGGGATAAGTTATGTATTTCAGAATACTTAAAAAAGACCTGAAACGTAAAAAGACCATGAATATCATACTCCTGTTGTTCGTTATCCTTGCCACAATGTTCGCGGCAAGCAGCGTAAACAACATCACCACCGTGCTGAACGGTCTTGATTATTTCTTCGAGAAGGCAAATGTGAGCGATCACTTCGTATTGACTGTCAACAACAACGGCGACGAGATAGAGGATTTCCTTTCGGGAGTTCAAAACGTCAAGGACTATCGCCGTGAGGATCAGCTTTTCTTCAACGATACTGCTCTTACAAAGAACGGTAAAAAGCTTGCAGACATCGGAAGCACCGCTCTGCTTCTTCCCATTGATAACGGAAAGCTCAATTACTTCGACAAGGACAACGAGATATTAAAAAAAGTCCCCGAGGGCTATGCTTACTTTACGGGCTGCTTAGTCAAAGGTGCTGACCTTGACTACGGCGAGGAATTCCAGCTAAAGATCGGAGATACCGAGATAACCATGAAATATGCGGGACTTGCAAAGGACGCATTTTTAGGCTCGGAGATGTTCAACAATCCCCGTCTTATAGTCAATACCGCGGACTATGAAACGCTGATGGCAGATGAAAAGGCAAGAGAAAACAACAGCAGTACTATTTTCTATATAAACGGCTATGATACAAAAACTCTCGAATCAGACCTTTCGGATATACCCACTAACACCTTCAGCAAGGGCATATCCATTGTAAGAACGAGCTACATAATGTATATCATCGTAGCGGGACTTCTCCTGATAGTCAGCGTATGCCTCATACTTGTATCATTTGTAGTGCTGAGATTCACTATCAGCTTTACCGTCAACGAGGAATTCCGCGAGATAGGCGTTATGAAGGCTCTGGGACTGAAAAACAGCTCCGTCCGCGGTCTGTATCTGGTGAAGTACTTCGGTATCGCAGTAATCGGCGCATTTGCAGGACTTCTTCTCAGCATACCATTTGGTAACGCTCTTATCAAATCCGTAAGCGACTATATGGTTCTCGGAAACGACCATACTGTACTGATAAGCATAGCTTGCAGTATCTTTGTAGTTCTCATCATCATGCTTTTCTGCTGGAGATGTACCCGCAGGATAAAGAAGCTCTCCCCTATCGACGCTGTAAGAAGCGGTCAGACAGGCGAACGCTTCAAGAAAAAGGGACTCATGCACCTTGGAAAGAGCAAGCTGGGCGCTACAGGCTTCCTTGCATTCAATGACATATTCAGCAGTCCGAAGCAGTTCTGCGTGATGACAGCTATCTTCACGGTATGCCTGCTCCTGATAATGAGCCTTGCCAATACCGCCAATACCCTTTCAAGCGGAAAGCTCCTGCCCCTTATGTGTACACAGGAAAGCGACGCCTATATCACCGATACCGACCTGATAGCAAAGATAATGACAGGCGAAAAGACCTACAAGGGAATATGCGAGGATATAGAAAAGAAGCTTGCAGGCAACGGTATATCGGGCAAGGTATCATCTGAAGCCATGCTGTTCCCGACTCTTGAAGCAAACGGAATAAAGGCTTCGCCCATATTCATGTACAATTCCGAGACAAAGGCTTCGGATTACACCTATTCGGAGGGCTACGCTCCCAAATATGCAAACGAGATAGCTCTCACAAAGCAAGTCGCCGAAAAGCTTGACGTAGGCGTAGGCGACAAGGTAAAGCTCACCTTCAACGGCAAGACCGATGACTACATTGTCTCAGCCCTTTTCCAGAGCATGGTGCAGATGGGCGAAACAGGACGTTTTCACGAAAGCTTTGAGGTGCCCGACGAATTGATCACTCAGGTACTGGGCTTCCAGATAGACTTTGACGATTCACCCGACAAAAAAACAATAGAAAGCCGCATAGAAAAGATGAAGGACATCTTCGGCACAACATACATTGACGACACAGACGGTTTCGTTATGGCTTGCATAGGTCAGAACGTCAAGGATACCATAAACGGCGTAAAGCTCATGGTGATAATTATCACAGCCATAATCATTATACTGATATCCGTGCTTATGGAGCGTTCCTTTATCTCAAAGGAAAAGCCCGAGATAGCTCTTATGAAGGCTATGGGCTTCAAGTCGCGGTCTGTAGTGGCACAGCACACCCTGCGCTTTGCAATAGTTGCGGCAGTGGCTTCTGTGATATCAATCGCACTGTGCTCACCTGTCACAAAGCTCTGCATAAACCCCATATTCGGCATTATGGGAGCTATAAACGGCGTAGACTATAACATAAGACCTGTTGAGGTATGCATTATCTACCCTGCAATAATCATTGCAGTGGCAGTTGCAGGCGCTTACTTCACAGCGCTCTACATGAGATCAATAAAGGCTTCGGATACAGCCGATATATAAAAGGAGATATGAGTTATGAATAATACAGCTATACTTGAGGTAAAGGACCTCTGCAAAACATACATCATAAACAAGCGCCAGAACAACGTTCTCCGCAACGTGAATTTCAAAGTCAACGAGGGCGAAATGGTAGCAGTCATGGGACCTTCGGGCTCAGGCAAGTCAACTCTGCTGTACACCGTTTCGGGCATGGACAAGATGACCGCAGGCGATGTGAAGTTCTGCGGCAGGGAGCTCTCAAAACTCAAGGAGAACGACCTTGCGAAAATGCGCCTTGACGATATGGGCTTCATCTTCCAGCAGATGTACATGATGAAGAATCTGTCCGTACTGGACAATATCATACTCCCTGCGGTAAAGTCCGACAAGGTAAAGGAGTCACGCAGTGAGACCATGAAGCGCGGACAGGACCTCATGCGCAAGCTTGGCATCATCGACATCTCCGACAACGACATCAACGAGGTATCGGGCGGACAGCTCCAGCGTGCCTGCATTTGCAGAAGCATGATAAACAAGCCCCGTATGATATTTGCCGACGAGCCCACAGGAGCTCTCAACCGCAACTCCTCGGACGAGGTAATGGAGGAGCTCACAAAGCTCAACAACGAGGGCACAACAGTCATGCTGGTAACTCACGACGCAAAGGTGGCCGCAAAATGCTCCCGTGTACTCTTTATAGTTGACGGAAACATAAATGGAGAGTATAATATTAACAGAAAGATTCCCCTCCGTGACCGTGAGCGCGGACTGAATAACTGGCTTCTGGAAATGGGTTGGTAATATGACTGATATACTTATCGTTGAGGATAACGCGGAGCTCTGCGGACTGCTCTGCGATTTCCTCCGAGCCGAGAATTATACGGTAAGCACTGCCGAAACTGCGGAAAAAGCCTTGTCCCTGTATGAAAAATACGGGGCAAGGCTTGTCCTGCTTGATATAAACTTACCGGGACTTGACGGCTTTGCGGTGTGCAAAAAGATACGCGAGCAGGATAATATCCCTATCATTATCCTCACTGCAAGAGTTGACAAGGAGGACAAGCTCAACGGCATACTCCTCGGCGCTGACGACTACATCGAAAAGCCCTATGATATTGATATCCTTATTGCCAAAATAAAGGGCATATTCAGGCGCAGGCTGGCTCTTGACGTTATAACAGAAGGCGATATCACGCTGAATATAGCTGACGGTACTGTTTTCAAAAGCGGCGAGCATTTGGCTATGACAGCCAAGGAGTTCGAGCTGCTCCGCCTGCTTATCGAAAACAAGGGACAGACGCTGGGCAAGGACTTCATTTTCAACAGGATATGGGGCTCTGACAGCGAATCCGAGCAGCAGACTCTCACCGTGCATATCAAATGGCTGAGACAAAAAATAGAGGACGATCCCAAGGCTCCCGTAAGAATACTGACCGTATGGGGCAAGGGCTACCGCTGGGAGAGCTGATATGCAGAGATTCGACAAGCTCATCGCAGCAGCAATACTGGTCATGGCAGCTGTTATCACCGCTGTAAACTTCATAATGCTGAAAGCTCCGAAGCATACCCAGCCCCTTTATAAGGTCGAGCTGAACCGCATAGAGCAGGAACTCAAAAACGGTAAGGCCGTCACTGCCGACAGCTACCCCAATATCATCGGTATCTACGAATACGACGGCAGCGGAGACTTCTACAGCAGCGATAACGAATACGTTATACGCAGCATCAACGGCAATACATACCGTATAGAATACACGGACAAGGCTGTAGTGAAGAACTCCACTCTTCCCATTGCGGTAAATTCCTGCATGGGCGGAATGTTTCTTTTTATGCTGGCAGTTCTGTTCCATATCCGCAGGAATATCGTCAAGCCCTTCGGCAAGGTCAGCGACCTGCCATACGAGCTTGCAAAGGGAACGCTTACGACTCCCGTAAAGGAGAACAAGGGCAAATATTTCGGAAAGCTCACATGGGGACTTGATATGCTTCGTCAGGAGCTTGAGCAGTCCAGACAGCGTGACCTTGACCGCGCAAAAAAGGAGAAAACTCTCCTGCTGTCCCTATCCCATGATATAAAAACTCCCCTGTCTGCGGTAAAGCTCTACTCAAAGGCACTGTCAAAGGGGCTGTATCCCGACGCCGAAAAGCAGCGTGAAGCCGCAGATAACATAAACTCCAAGGCTGACGAGATAGAGGGCTATGTGGCAGAGATGATAGAAGAGCTCAACACCGACGTTCTCACCTTTGACTTCAACAACACCGAGTTCTACCTTGCAGATGTTATCGGCAGGATAAACGACTACTACAGAGACAAGCTTTCGGTGCTGAAGATAGATTTCACTGTTGCAGAGTTCGGGAACTGCCTTATTTCGGGAGATCCCGACCGTCTTGAGGAAGTTATCCAGAACATCATCGAAAATGCCATAAAGTACGGCGACGGCGGAAATATCTCCATTGACTTCTCCGACGAGGAAAACTGCCGCCTTATCACTGTTTCCAACAGCGGCTGCACCCTTGCGGATACTGAGCTGAACCACATCTTTGACAGCTTCTGGCGCGGCTCAAATACGGGCTCTCAGCCGGGCAGCGGTCTGGGACTTTACATATGCCGACAGCTTATGAACGGCATGGGCGGCGATATCTTCGCGCAAATCGACGGCGGTCTTATGAAGGTTACTGTTGTGTGCTCAAAGCCGCAATGACAGCCGTTTGTATATAAAAAAGGAGCGCCGAGGACGGCGTTCCCTGCTTAGGTCTTAGTTCTTAGTTCTGAAAGCTGATTAGCTGCGGCTTGCGCGTTCACGCTGCATCATGCGTCTCTGGCGCTCCTGCTCGGCAAGCTGTGCCTGTCTCTCCTCTGAGCGTCTTATCTGCTCGCTGTAATAAACGTCGTCGGACTCTTTCTTCTTCTTAGTGATAACAAAAACAAGTGCTGTGATAACAATACAAACTGCGATGAGAGCGACTATGAACGTAGCTGACATAGGTATCCCTCCTTTACTGAAAATATTTTTCAAAATTAACGCTAATTTAATTTTATCACAAGTAAGCTCACGGTTCAAGCCGTAAATATACTGAATTTCGACATATTCTCTTGGCTGTTTTGCACAAAGAAAAGTTAAGATATATGCCGCTTAGACACGGGCGGATAATATCCGCCCCTACAGAAACAAAAAAGGCGCGATCTCTCGCGCCTTTTTATTATTTTCGTTTTCTCTCGGGATACAATGCGTAATAGCGATCCTTGTCCTTGTACATCCGCTCGTCGGCAGTTCTCATCGCCTTGCGTATATCGCCCTCTCCGCCGTCGAAATAGTATCCCAGTGCAAAACTGATATTATTGGGATCCTCAGAATCTCTGCGGAGCTTTTCAACACGATTTACAAGCTCAGCTTCATCTATATCACAGTCGATTATCATAAACTCGTCGCCGCCTGCGCGGTATATCTCGCCGTCGTAGAACACATCGTTAAGTATCTCCGCGGCGCCTTTAAGAAGCTTGTCTCCTGCGCCGTGTCCCTCGTTGTCGTTTTTCTGCTTCAAGCCGTTGAGGTCAGCGAAGATAACTCCGAAGGTATCGGGCTTTTTGTCATTGCTCCTGATGAACCAGTCAACACGGTTGTTCATGGCGTTACGGTTGTAAACTCCTGTGAGCATATCCACCGTACCCATTATCCTCAGCTGATTCATGAGCTGATAGTTGGCTATCTCAGAGGCTATGAGATGTGTGGTGAGCTCCAGTACCTCCTTTATTCTCATGGCGTTATCCGTATCAAAATTGACCGCCCAGATATATCCGAGTATCTCGTCGTTATACTCCAGCGGGAACAGCACAAGGCTGTCGACATCAGCCTTCATGAGAGAAGCGTGCCACAGCGGATTACGTGCTTTGAGGACCTCCATGTCGCTTTCATTCTTTATGATAAGACAGGTACTTCCTGCAATAGAGCTCTGCCATGTATCGACAACATCAAAGAAATCATCAAAATCATTTTTGATATGTGTCTCCATAGGAATAATATCAAGGTCAGGCACTATACTCTGACAAAGCACCTCGCATTTTCGCTCCTTATAGTCCGTCAGCAGGATACAGCAGCGGTCAGCCTTGCAAATCTCACGTATATCGGCAAGCACCTCGTCCATAGACTTCTTGAAGTCCTTTGTGCCCTTGAGCTTAAAGCTGGTTTTAAGCACCGCTGACGAGATATCCGCCGAAAGATTGGACATTCTTTCGCTGTTCTTTTCCATTGTGAACTCCTGAGTATAGGTGCAGTAGCCCTTATTTGGCTCAGATGAAGCAAGAGGCATCATGTACATATCTATCCAGAAGCTGTATCTCTCGGGGTGTATGTAGGTATGGAAGGGCTTCTTCATTATGGCGCACTGATAACAGGCAGCCTCAAAATTCAAGTCCTTCGGGATATAATTCTCATAGGGCGAATCGGGAATGAACTTATTTTTGAGCATCTGATTTGAAGAAACATTCTCAGGATTTTCTATAGAATCCACATACGCCTTATTTCCTGCAACAAGGCGGATATTGCCATAGTTGCCGTCAGAGAATTTTTCCACGGATATAACACACGTCATCGGTTCGATGTTATTAACAAATTCCTGAAAATCCATAATTTCTCCTTTCAGCCTGAAAAGGCGATTTTATCTTCAATTAATATTATATCACATATTTTTTTATATGTCCAGTTAAATTTATATGAATAACGTCAAGAGCTCCGACTGTACGGAGCTCTTTTGTATATTATTTTCTCTTGCGTTCTGGGAATTTCCTGTAATATCTGTCCTTGTCGGCGTACATTCTCTCGTCGGCAGTTCGCATTGCATAGCGGATATCTCCGCCATTTGCCTCGTAATAGCCGCCTACGGCAAAGCTGATATTATTTGTATCCTCAGAGTCTTTGCGGAGCTTTTCCATGCGCTTTTCCAGCTCCTCCTCGGGAACGTTCACGGCGATTATCATGTATTCGTCGCCGCCTGCGCGGTATATGTCACTGTCGTAGAAAAGCTCTCTCAGAACTGCGGCTGCATTTTTAAGCAGCTTATCGCCTGCGATGTGTCCGCTGCTGTCGTTTACCTGTTTAAGTCCGTTAAGGTCGGCAAAAACTATGCCGTAGTTCTCAGGGGTAGGCTCTGCTCCCGAAATATAGCGGTCAATGCGGTTATTCATGGCATTGCGGTTATATATACCCGTAAGCAGGTCTACGGAGCTCATTACCTCAAGGCGGTTAAGAAGCTGATAATTTGACAGCTCTGAGGCTATAAAATATGTGGTAAGTGAAAGAGTCTCTTTGATACGGAGAGTGTTATCGGTATTGAAGTTCACAGCCCAGATATAGCCCAAGGTCTCGTTGTTATAATTCAGCGGAAACATCACAAGGCTCTGTATATTTGCAGCCTTCAGGGAGTCATACCACCGCGGATTGCGCTCTCTGAGCACCTCCATATCCTTTTCATTCTCCAGTATAAGGCAGTTGCTGCCTGCAATAGTCTCGTTCCATGTGCTTACAAGACCGAAATCAGGCTTAGTCTCCTCAGAAACTACAGCGATATCCTTTGATTCGTCAATTACCACCTCGGCAAGCAATGAACAGCTCTTGGCCTTGAAATCCGTTTGCAGCAGGCTGCACCTGTTTGCGCCGCAGAGCTCGCAGATATCTCCGATTATCTCATGGAGAGTCTTTTTGAAATCCGTGCTGCCGCGGAGCTTTATGCAGGTCTCAAGAACTGCCGACGAAACAGAAGCCGAAACATTGGACATCATCTCGGAATTTGCCTCCATGGTAATCTGCATGGAGTATGAGCAGTAGCCCTTATTGGGATCGTCGGACTCAATAGGCAGGATATACTGATTCAGCCAGCAGAAGAACCTCTCAGGCTTTAAATAGGTGTGTATAGGAGTCTTTAAAATGGCGCTCTTGTACACCGCCTGCTCGAAATTAAGATCCTTTGGGATATATTTTTCATAGGGTGAATCAGGTATGAATTTATTGTTGAGCATATGAGCCGAAGCTCCGTTTGCAGGGTTTTCGATAGAGTCTATATAAGGCTTGTTTCCTGCAACTATGCGTATATTTCCGTAGCCGCCGTCGGGCAGCTTTTCAATGGACAATATACAGGTAGTAAGTACAAAACCATCAACTATTTCCTGATAATTCATATGAGCGCCTCCAATGCTGAGGATAGTATTTCTCTTATATTTCATATTATATCACATATTTTATCAAATGTCCAGTGAATAATATGTTAATAATGCAGAATCTTACCTGTCCAGCACTCCCCTGCCGATATTCTTGAAAAGCTTCATCATCTCATTGGTGAGACTATGGTCATAGGGCTGGAGAACTATCTCCTCCCTGTCCAGCCATTCCGCGTATTTCAGCTCGTTTTCGTCCATATGTATGGCGCTCTCGCCCTCTGCCTCGCAGAAAAAGCCTGCAAGGATATTTGCCGCTATGCCCCACGGCTGAGACTTGTAATAGCGGATATTCTTCACCTTTATGCCTGTCTCCTCCATTACCTCACGGGAAACAGTAGCTTCAAGGGACTCTCCTATCTCCGTAAAGCCTGCCACAAGGGCATTGTGGGCAAAGCCCGTCCTGTAGCGGGTTATGAGGAGCTTATCACCGCTGACCACGCCAACTATCACCGCAGGATCTATCCTCGGGTAGACCTTTTTGCCGCATTTCGGGCACAGCATGGCTCTCTCGTTTTCGTCCCGAACATTCTCACCGCCGCAGCGTCCGCAGAATCGGCTGCTCAGATACCACTCGGCAAGGTGATGAGCCGTGAAGCCTGCGAAAAGATACTTCTGCGGCACAGGATCGGTGCTGCGTATCTTTCTTATACTGCCGAAGCTGTACTTTTCGGGGAGCTCAGGGGCAGTTTCCTCGCCTGTAAGCAGCAGAAAGAAGCCCTCTTCCTCCACTTCAAACAGGTATATGAGCTTTTCTGCGTATTTCTCGGACAGCTCACAGACCTGCGGAAATGCAATGGTATTATTTTCAACTGCACAAGCCATTTCGCCTGCTCTGTAGACTATAACGCGGTCAGAAGCCGCAGGAGCTCTGTGCAGGGCAAATTCGTTTCTGAATATGTTTTCTCCGATATCCTGTATCATATTGTACCTCTTTTCCTGTTGTATTTTAATATTTTATCATATAACACATCAGAAATCAATGTATAAATATATAATTTTTAATATTTAGTTTCCTCAAGCCGCACTTCTCGTTAAATATATGCCTCAATATATAAAGAATTTTCATTCTTTTCTGTGCAAAACTTCAAAATCTTCTTGAAGTATGTAAAAAAATATGTTATAATGTATTTAATAATAGGGGTATCCATATCGTAAATGGAGAGATAGTTATGACTAATGAGAGAACTTTTGAATTCTATAAATTGTTTGAAGAGCTTATACGCTCTATGACTCGGGGAAACACCTACGACGAGGACGAAATACTTGCAAACGTCGAAAAGCTTGCAGTTTTTTTCAGGCTCACAAAGGCTACCTCTGAGTTTTATCGCACTGTCGCTGACGAAAAAGCAGGAAAGGGCGATATAAAGGTCGGCTATGACAACGGAAAGCACGGTGAGCTGTTCATGAGCATGCGCGTTGTCACAAAGTCAATGGCTGTGGTAAAATGCAATGCCTACAGGGCTCCCGACGAGGTGCCTATGGACGATGTAGAAAAGGACAAGCTCAATATCGCCATGGACTCTGTTCTCAGCTTTATAAGCCGTCACAGACTCGAAGGCGTAGTCGAGAAATTCGTTTTCTTCGACGATACGGGCTATCCGAATGTCCGCTCGTTCCTGCGCTATCTGGAAATACTCAAAAAGAAAAACGCTCTTGCAGGCTGTACTGCGGTATATTTCAATCTGCGCCACCTCACCCTTATCAACCGTGATATCGGCAGAGGCGCAGCAGATATCGCTATACATAACTATTTCAATATGATCAAGGATATTATCGGCGAAAAGGGTATCATTTGCAGAGTAGGCGGAGACAATTTCGTGGGAGTTTTCGACGATTCCCTCCTCAATGATGTTCTCGGCATACTCAGCGGAACTCCTGTTATCTATGAGCCCAACAGCGGCAAGCGCATAATGCTTTCAGCAAATACAGGCGTTTTCCGTATGACTCAGGACTTTACCTTTGACGCTCCAGGCGACGTTATGGACAGAATTCTTCCCGCATTGCAGGCTGCAAAAATGGGCGGCAAGGACAGCGTTGTGTTCTACGACGACTCCATGGAGGTCAGCAGAGAAAAGCGCATGGAGATACAGAAGCTGTTCCCGAAGGCGCTGGAAAACAAGGAGTTCAAGGTATTCTATCAGCCGAAAATCGACATCGCAACAGGCAAGCTTGTGGGTGCAGAGGCACTCTGCCGCTGGATAAGAGACGGCAGGATAGTTCCGCCTATGGAGTTCATACCTGTTCTGGAGCAGAATACGGACATATGTCAGCTTGACTTCTATATGCTGGACAGCGTATGCGCTGATATCCGCCGCTGGCTTGACGAGGGCGGCAATGTAGTCCGCATATCGGTAAATCTCTCCCGTAAGCACATGATGGATGTTGACCTGTTGGATCACATAATGAATATCGTGGACAAGCACAATGTCCCTCATGAATACATCGAGATAGAGCTTACCGAGACTACCACCGACGTTGAGTTCCGCGACCTCAAGCGCGTCGTAAGCGGACTTCAGCAGCAGGGTATCTATACCTCGGTCGATGACTTCGGTATGGGCTATTCGTCACTTAATCTTCTCCGCGAGATACCGTGGAACGTGCTTAAAGTGGACAGGTGCTTCCTGCCCGTAGACAGCGACGACAGCACCAGCAGCAGAACTGTCATGTTCAAGTATGTTGTGGCTATGGCAAAGGAGCTCGGTCTTGAATGTATCGCAGAGGGAGTTGAAACACAGAATCAGGTCAAGATACTCAGGGACAATAACTGTCTGTATGCTCAGGGATTCCTGTTCGACAAGCCCCTGCCACTTGCAGACTTTGAAGAGCGTCTAAAAAGCGGTAACTACGATGTAGAGGCTTGAATATAAAAAAGCGGAGCTTACTGCTCCGCTTTTATTACGCCTGCATATGCAGGCTTTTTGCTTTTTATCACGAGATACACTATGCAGACTATCATCATTACAAAGCAAAGTATCTGGTTAAGCGACACTATCTTGCCGATGTGGTCCTCTCTTGTAAAATCAAGAAGCCCCTTTGCTGCCGCAGAAGCTATGAAAACCACATATACTGCCGACTTGCTGCCCTTTGCGAACATTATAACGCCTGCCGCAAATATCAGGAAGAATACCACTGTTTCTGAAAGCTGAACGGGAAAAACTCCCCCTGCTTCCGTTACCTTGCCTGTGTACTCGATGGAAAAAGGTCCGCTGTAAGGTCTGCCGTGACAGCAGCCTGCAAAGAGACAGCCTAACTTCGATACACTGTACATCAGAGGAAGTGCAAGAGTGCAGTTTTCAAACATTACCCTTGACTTCTCTTTGTCACCGACTATAAGTGCAAGCGTCAGAACACTGCCGTACATACCGACAAGTCCGCCGATAGAGGATAAGCCGAAGGACTTTCCGCCCGATGAGACATAAGTCAGCAAAAGTCCGAAGAAAAAGCTCATAAACGGCGACAAAAGCGCCACAAAGCCTGCTATTTTCTTGTCTATGCCGCGCTTTCTGTTCATGATGTACTGCATTGCTATACCGACAGCGCAGGCAATAACTATCATCACCACATAAGGCGGTATCAGCTTATAGGTCGTATCAATGTGTATTGTCATGGCTTTTCAGCTCCTTATATCAGCCCGGAATATTGTGACAGCAGGATTCGCAGTCCTGTATGAACTGATTGCAGACTATGGCGATTATTATCATCGCCGCTATGGTAAGGATAATAGCTATCGCCGCAAGGACAATATAAACTATGCAGAGTACCTTGCCGAACTGATTCTGGGGATATTTTACCCTGACGATTATCATAAGCACCAGTGCGGCTATGAAGAACAGTCCGCCTACCAGTATCGTTCCCAAAAGTGACATAGGGAATCCCAGTGCCATGAGTCCCACAGAGACATAACACAGGATATTGGCTGTATTGTCGTTCTGCTGACGCTGAACATATGGCATTGGCATATTGAAATTGTTGATATTCTGCGAAGTAGCGTCGTTTATATCCACATCTCCGTACTGTGCCCAGTATACTATGTAGCTGTACTCCTTCATATTGACAGGTCTGTACCAGCGCTCCTCCTTGCTTCTTCTGAAACCGCGCTTCATAATGGTATCGTCGTCGATGTCATAAGGCGCAAAGAGCACGGGATCACCTTTATAGCTTTCAAATGTACAGTTTCTCACCTCAAAAAAATGTACCAGCATTTATATCACTCTCCTGAAAGTTTATTTCCATGATATTATTATATGACATTTTCCGACTAATTTCAAGATGACATTTATCACTTTCTCAGTGACATTTGTCACTGAAATGAAAAACAGACAGCCATAGAGCTGTCTGTCCTTCAAGGGATCTTTTATGATAAATTAGGAAAGCTTGCTGATGATGTGGAGCAGATATCTCTGTATCTCAAGAGCGTCTGCTGTTGTCAAGCCGTTGCCTCTTTCGCTTACGTCTGCGTTTACAGCGCCCTGCTCGGTAAGGTGGTGCTCGTCAGAGCCGTTGATATCGAACTTGTTGGGATTTGCAAGAGCCTGCATGATGAGAACTACGTCAGACATATCAACTGCGCCGTCGCAGTTTGCATCGCCCTCAAGAGTTACCTTTGTATCAGGCTTGACTGTTGAAGTCGTTGTGGTCTCGGCAGTAGTTGATGTTGTTGAAGAAGTTGAAGTTGTTGTCTCTGAAGTAGTTGTTGTACTTGTTGTTGTGGTAGTAGTTGAAGTAGTTGTGGTCGTGGAGGTTGTTGTAGTTGTAGTTGTTACATCGGGCTGCGTGCTCTCTGTCTTGTCTGTGAGAGAAAGCAGATATGTAAGAGGAGAATTCCAGTAGATAGTTATCTCGTTTGTGGAATAGCTCTCGGAGTTGTCAACGTAACGCTTTGCATTAGGCTGGTCCTGACAGTAAGCCTTGGCAGCGCTGTCCTCTAAGCTCTGGTCAACACCGCCGACCAGCATACCCTTCATAGCCTTGCCAGCCGCCATTGACGGCCGGTGGTGAGGATGCTCGGGAGATACTGTGCCGTAGCCTGTGAAGAAGCAGGTAGCAACAGGGTTTGTACCGAGGAGGTAGTCCAGCTGTGCGTTTGCAGCGTCAGTGTAGCTCTTTTCGCCTGTGAGCTGGCTTGCAAGTGCAAGGATAATACCCTTGTTAGCGATAGTCATATTGCTGCCCCAGTCGTACTTTGTGATAGCCACGCCGTATGGTGAGGACTTAGATGTGCTGAGAAGCGACTTAGCCTGTGATGTTACAGCGTCAGCAGCCTTCTGATATGCAGAGGAGCTCTTGTCTGCGTTCTTCATGGTGAGAAGAGCGATATTGCCGTAGTCGCCTACAACAGCCCAGTCAAGACCTGTCTGTACAGAGCCCATAGCGCTGAGGTACTTCTCATTGCCTGTAGTGCGGTACATCTGAGCAGCAGCCCAGTAGCGCTCGTCCTTGTCGTTCTTTGTAAAGTCAGCGTAATCGCCTGTAACGATGTCCTCGGGATTTACCAGAACATAGCCCTGATTCTTTACGAGCCATGCCCATGACTTCTCGGCAGCGTCCATGCACTTCTTTGCGAAGTCCTTGTCGAACTTCTCATAGAACTCGGCTGCAAGAGCCATAGAAGCACAGAAATCAGCTGTAGCTGTTGAGCTTACGGGAGTTACGAATAACTCGCCTGTCTCCTTTGTAGGAGCTACATATCCGGGGAATGTCTTACAGGATACCTTGTGGTATGCACCGCCGTCGGGAGCCTGCATCTTCATCATCCACTCAAGCTCGAAGCGAGCCTCGTCGAGGATATCGGGAGTTCCGTTGCCGCTCTCGGGGATACCGATGTTGTCGCCGTAGAGCTCGGGAGCTGTATCATATGCGTAGATAAGGTCTGCAACAGCCTTTGCAGCAGGAACTACATATCTGCCGTAGTCGCCTGCGTCGTGCCAGCCGCCGCTTACGTCTATCTTGTTGCTTGTGCCGTAAACTGTAGCCATAGATGTATGACATGGCTCGTGACCGAAGTCCTTGTCCTCTACCTTGACGCCGCAGCGCTGTAAATAGAGCATTCTTACGCTGTCGTCTATAAGATTTGAGTAGACCTTGTCGCCTATCTCGAATGTGTATGAATTGTCAAGTCCCTCACAGGTGATGTAGTACTTGCCTGCTTCCTTTACGGAGCTGAAATCGCCTGTCCAGTTTGTCTCGTCTGCGCTGGAGTTTGCAGTCTTGTTTTCAAGCTTGCCTGTGAAAACAGCTTCCTTAGTGTCGGCGTTAACTACCTTGAATTCGGTCTGGTTAGTAACGTCACGGAATACTGCGACCTTGCGGCTGTCAGGTCTGTAGCCTACCTGATTGAGGTTGATTGACGGAGCATAGGGACGGCTTGAAGCGTAGTCCACCTGACTGTCGTCAACAAGCTCTAAAGAAACATTGTCGATGTAGATAGTATGCTCGGGGAGCTCGCCCTCGTGCTTCTTCTGGATACCGCAGTTGAATACCAGCTTAGCCATGATATCTGTTTCGTCTTCCATGGTGAACTCGTAATCAATGGTCTGGGGCTTGGAGGTGAGCTGAAGTCCCTTCCATGTGTAGGATCTGTAGTCGCCGCCGTTCATCTGGATCATTCCCTCTACATAGCGGTCAACAGAGCTTGAGATATCGTACTTCAGACGGTAAACGCCGTTCTTGTACAACGGTACGATGTCGTAGAACACCTGTACAGCGTAGTTTACCTCGCCCACATTTGATACTGTAAGAGCAAGCTGTCCGTCCTTTGTGCCGAGAGAGCACTTTCCGCCGCTCTCCTTGTAGGTTCCCCAGCCTGAAACGCCCGACTCAAATGTGGAATTGCTGATAAGATTCTTCGCAGCCATTACAGGTGCGCTGACAGCAGGTGCTGATGCTGCCATTACGGTGCAGGCTGCAAGTACAGCTGCACAGCGCTTGATAGAATTTTTCTTCATGATATGATTCCCTCTCATTTTGTGTTGGCGCCGAATAACATAATGTGCTCGTCATAACTATCCATACAGTGCAGATACGGCATTCTTATGCCGCTGTCGGAACATCATTCAATGCGATACTATGCGATTCGGCTAAGTGTTTAGGTTTTTACAACTATATTTTATCAGAACATATCAAAGTATGCAATAACATTTCGCGCTTGTTGTATGATATTTTGTGCAAATATGGGCAGAACCCCCTCCGGCTCATCATCTCATATCGTGCAAAAAGCCGAAAGCAGACTGCTCTGCTTTCGGCTGATGTAACATTTTATCTGTATTTGAGCTCGGGATTCGTATCATAATACTGCTTCTTATCACTGTACATTCCCTCGTCGGCAAGCCTCATGGCTTTCAGGATATCCTCGCCTGTACTGCCAAAGCTTACGCCTATGGCAAAGTGCAGGTCACGCACCGACGCCGACTGCTGACGGAGCTTTTCGATACGGCTGTTTACCTCCTCCTCGGCGGTACCCGATACTATCACCATGAACTCGTCGCCGCCTGCGCGGTAGACCTCACTGTCGAAGAAAACTCCCTGTAACATGGCTGCCGCCGCTCTCAGGAGATTATCTCCCTCGCTGTGTCCCTGTTCGTCGTTCACGCGCTTCAGACCGTTAAGGTCGGCAAATACGACGGCAAAGGGAGCTTTCAGCGTTTCCTTGCCTGCGACTATGCGGTCAATACGGTTATTCATGGTATTGCGGTTCTTTATGCCCGTGAGCATATCTATAGAGCTGAGGACTTCAAGCTTATTGACAAGCTGGAAGTTGGATATCTCAGCCGCTACAAAAAACGTGGTAAGCTCAAGAGTTTCCTTTATCTTGACGGTGTCCTCAACGTTGAAGTTTATCGCCCACATATAGCCCAGCAGCTCGCCGCCGTGACTCAACGGGAACAGCACGACGCTTTTGGCGCCTGCTCCTTTGAGGGAATCATGCCAGACGGGGTTCACTCCTTTGAGCCATTCCATGTCGTGCTCGTCCTTTATGATAATGCAGGTGCTTCCGCTGAGAGTTTTCTGCCATGTTTCGGTTATGTCATAAAAACTGTTGTCAAGGTAGTGCTCCATTGGCAGCAGTCCGCTGCCCTCTCTTATATTCTCGCAGAGTACGGAACAGCTTCGCTTTTCGCTGTCAGTCAGCAGGATACAGCAATGGTCAGAGCCGCATATCTCGCCAATATCCTTGATGACGTCCTTAAATGTATCCTTTATATTCGCGGAGCTTCTGAGCTTTACGCAGGTCTTAAGCACGTTTGCGGCGTTTTCTGCCGAAACATCTGACATTTTGTCTGCGTTTACAATAGGAGCGGCTTCGTATGTGTATATGCAGTAGCCCACGTTCTCCTTGTCGGAGCTTAGCGGCAGAAGAAACATATTAAGCCACAAGCCCATCTGATAAAGGCTTACATAAGTGTGCAGCGGCTCGCCCTTGACAGCGCATCTGTAGCAGAAATCCTCGAAGTTCATATCCTTCGGGAACCACATCTCATAGGGAGTATCAGGCACAAATTCATGATGAGTTATAAGCCTTACCTCGTCACAGTGCGCCTTGTTTCCTGCCGCTATGCGGATATTGCCATAGGTCGAATCCGATAGCTTTTCAACAGAAATGATACAGCTCTTAGCCTTATAGTCCTTCAATAATGCTTCAAAATCCAAAACAATATCCCCCCTTCGCCAAATCTTCTGTTATATTATAACATATTTATCAAGCTTCTGTCAATATAATTTATTCATTATACACTCTTGAGTATTTTCTGAAAAATCGGCAAATTCTTCGGGCAAATCAGCTATATCGGCACATTTATGAGCTTTACAAGCTCTTATATTAACAGAATTTTTACATTTACGGTCAGAACTGTCAGCTCCGCAGTCAAAACAGCTTCTCAATAAATTATGGGATAATGTCGAAAAATTAATATATATTGACGATTGACGGACATATTATAATTTGATATAATGATATTTGGAATTTCGGATGTTCTATCCGTGTTATGGAGGTATGAGAAATGAAGACAAATTTTCTGAAAGCACTGACTGTTCTTCCCCTTGCCGCTGTTCTTGTAAGCTGCGGAAGAGCCGCTATCGATCCTAACGACTATCTCGAAGTCAAGTACGACGGTCTTGACACAGTCGCAAGAGCAAACGCAACTGTTGACTATAAGCAGATGGTCATGGACAATCTCAAGGCATTCGGCATCAAGGACGAGGACGACGACCACGATATCGACAGGGCTGTTTCAAAGCTCAAAAAGTATCTCGGCGGCGAGCTCGACAAGACCTCTCAGCTCTCAAACGGCGATACTATCACCTTTGAATGGAACGATGACAAGGTTGAGAAGCTTGAAAAGAAGTACAAGATAAAGCTCAAGGTCGAAGACAAGGAAATAAAGGTGACCGACCTTGAAGAAGCCAAGGAATTCAATCCGTTCGACTACATAACCCTTGAATATAACGGTGTCGGTCCCGACGCATACGCTAAGGTAAAGGTTGACAGCAGCCTGCCTGTAAGCTATGATTACTTCAAGGTAACTCCTTCATCAGGTCTCAGCAACGGCGATAAGGTAACTGTTACATTCGGCAGCAGCAAGAGCGACGAGGAATACATCAAGGAGGACTGCTTCAGACAGGGCTATCTGCCGACTTTATTTGAAAAGGAATTCAAGGTAGAGGGAGTTCAGTCCTATATCAAGAAGATAGACGATGTCGAAAAGGCTTCTTACGACAGAATGGATAAGTACGCACACAAGGAGTTCGACAAGCTTGCTGATTCATGGGAGAAGAAGGAACTCAAGGATATCGAGCTTATCGGCGTTAACCTCTACACTCCAAAGGACGAAACCGCTTACTGGGGCAAGAATGCTCTGTGCTTCGTATATAAGGTAACTACCAACAAGCCCGAGGGCTTCAAGGACGACAAGGAAGAGGAAAAGGCAACTGAAGCTCCTACCGAGGCAGCAACTGAGGCTAAGACCGAGGCTGAAACAACTACTGCAAAGGCTGAGGAAGCAACCAAGGCTGAGGACGAAAAGACAACAACTACTACCGCAAAGGATGACAAGAAGTCCGAAACTACTACAACTACAGCCAAGGCTGACGATAAAAAGGACGATAAGAAGGCTGACAAGGACAGCTACACATATTACTACTTCACATCGTTTGTAAACGTTCTCACTCCTGACAACAACAAGGATAAGGAGTACCCTGCAAGCAACGTTCAGAAGCCCGAATACATAAACTTCTTCGGCGTTTCAGGCGACGCATTTGTCAAGGGCAACGTTCTCTTCGAGGGATTCGAGACTCTCGACGACCTCAACAAGGCTATGGAGACAAAGTACCCCAAGAGCAAGTGCGAGACAAACATCAAAAAATAACCTTTAAAAGCTCTATTTAAACATAATGTCTATATAAGAATTTTACACCTATTACCGAAAGAGCCCTTTTGAAAAAGGGCTCTTCTCGTGTCTTTTTCAAGACCGTTATTTCATTTTTTCTATAATAGAGCCCATATAAAAACTCGCCCCTCTGTATGAACTACATAGGGGCTCTGTTATAGAAAAAATCAGCTAAAAGTCTTTGGAAAGGGGTTCGGGGTGACTCCCCGCAGTGCGGGGAGATGTCCGAAGGACAGAGGGGCGCGCCTCCGTCAGAGGGAACCTTTCCTCAGAAAGGTTTTCCCCGATAAGGAGTTATAAACTTCTATACGGGCATTGTGACTATACGGAGTTTTTTTTGTTCAAAACGCAGAACTTAGCTTTTTCGCGGCATTATTATTGACAGTCCATTCAAGGATATGATAGAATTGATTTGGATAAACTAACATCACGGATAAAGGTGAGATAATGTCAACGTTAAAAGATGCTAAGATAGGTCAGACCGTCAAGGTCGTAAAGCTGGGAGGCGACGGCGCTCTCCGTCAGCACTTTCTGGATATGGGTATTATCCCCGAAACAGAGATAACCCTTGTGAAATACGCTCCTATGGGCGATCCTGTGGAGCTGAGACTCCACGGCTACGAGCTTACCCTGCGCCTTGCCGACGCAGAGCAGATAGAGGTAACTCCCGTGGACAACAAAAACGACGTCAGCTCCAAGAAAAGCGAAAAGAAAAAGATAGCCCACCCAGGACTGGGTGAGGGAGGAAAGTTCCATGCCAAGGGCGACGGTGATCCCCTGCCAGAGGGCACGAAGCTGAAATTCGCTCTGGTAGGCAATCAGAACTGCGGAAAGACCACCCTGTTCAACAGGCTCACAGGCTCAAAACAGCACGTTGGAAACTTCCCCGGCGTTACCGTGGACAGAAAGGACGGTGCCATAAAGGAACACCCCGACACCGTAATAACCGACCTGCCTGGTATCTACTCCATGTCGCCCTACACCAGCGAGGAGATAGTTTCGAGAAATTTCGTCCTCGAAGAGAAGCCTCACGCCATAATCAATATAGTTGACGTTACAAATATCGAGCGAAACCTCTACCTCACCATGCAGCTCATAGAAATGAATATCCCTATGGTAGTTGCGCTTAACATGATGGACGAGCTCTCCTCAAACGGCGGAGGTATCGACGTAAACCGCATGGAGCACCTCCTCGGTGTGCCTGTAGTTCCTATATCAGCCGCCAAAAACGAGGGTATCGAGGAGCTTGTGGAACACGCCGTTCACGTTGCAAAGTATCAGGAGCGCCCTTTGGAGACAGACTTCTGCGGAAAAAGCAAAAACGGCGGCGCAGTTCACCGCTGTATCCACGGTATCTGCCACCTTATCGAGGACCACGTCGAGACCGCAGGACTGCCTATACGCTTTGCAGCCTGCAAGGTCATCGAGAATGACAATCTTATCATTTCTCAGCTCGCTCTGGACAAGAACGAGGAGGAAATGATAGACCACATCGTTATGCAGCTCGAAAAGGAGCGCGGACTGGACAGAAGCGCGGCTATTGCCGATATGAGGTTCTCGTTCATACAGAAGCTTGTTGAAGAAGCCGTCACAAAGCCTACGGAAAGCAAAGAGCATATTCGCAGCCGGAGGATAGACAGCGTTCTCACGGGAAAATACACGGCTATACCTGCTTTTGTAGGTATCATGGCTCTGGTTTTCTGGCTGACCTTCAACGTCATCGGAGCATGGATGCAGGGGCTCATGGAAACGGGCATAGACAAGCTCACCGAGATAACGGACAAGGCTCTGATACACGCTCATGTAAACGACACTATCCACAGCCTTATCATAGACGGCATATTCGCTGGCGTGGGAAGCGTTCTCAGCTTCCTGCCCATAATCGTTACCCTGTTCTTCTTCCTGTCAATGCTGGAGGACAGCGGCTACATCGCAAGAGTGGCGTTCTTCATGGATAAGCTCCTGCGTAAGATTGGTCTTTCGGGACGAAGCATAGTGCCTATGCTAATAGGCTTCGGCTGTTCTGTTCCTGCGGTAATGGCTACAAGAACTCTCCCCAGCGAGAGAGACCGAAAGATGACCATACTTCTCACCCCGTTCATGAGCTGTACCGCAAAGCTGCCTATATATGCATTCTTCGTAAACGCATTCTTCCCCAAAAAAGGCGGTCTCATCATGGTGGGGCTGTACCTTCTCGGTATAATCATCGGCATACTTGCAGCCTATTTCTACAAGACGTTCCTCTTCCGCGGCGAGGCTGTGCCATTTGTTATGGAGCTCCCCAATTATCGTCTCCCGGGAGCAAGAAACGTGGCACAGCTCCTGTGGGAAAAGGCTAAGGACTTCCTACAGAGAGCCTTCACGGTGATACTTATCGCAACTATCTGCGTATGGTTCCTGCAAAACTTCGACCTGAAGCTGAACATCGTCAACGACGCCGAGAACAGCATACTCGCTAAGATAGCAAGCCTGTTTGCTCCTGTTATGAAGCCTGTAGGTCTGGGCGACTGGCGCGTGATAGTTTCGCTGGTAAGCGGCTTCATGGCTAAGGAAAGCGTTGTGTCAACACTGGAGATACTCTACAGCAACGGCGTTGCAGCTTCAATGTCGTCACTGTCGGCGGCTTCACTGCTGGTATTCTCACTGCTTTATACTCCCTGTGTTGCGGCAATTGCAGCAGTCAAGAGAGAGCTCGGCAAGAAATGGGCACTGACCGTTGTGGTATGGCAGTGCGTTGTAGCATGGGCTGCCGCACTGATAGTCAGACTTATCTGCATGGCGTTAGGAGTGGTTTGATGAATACTATCGATATTATCCTTATTGCAGCTATAGCAGCCGCTTTTATAGCCGCTGTGGCTGTGTGTATACGAAACAAGAAGCAGGGCAAGGGCTGCGGAGGCTGCTGCAGTGACTGCTCTGCCTGCTTTAAGAACAGCAAATGAAAACAGGCATATTATTTACGACAGCGCTTCTTGCGGCTGTAATTTCGGGCTGCTCGGACAATAACAGCTCCGAGGTCATACCTGCCGAGGCAACAACAATTGTGACAACTGTTGTTACAACAACTGCCGAAACCACAGCAGCTACCACAACAGAAGCAGTCACAGAGCCTACTACCGTATCTAAGTCTCTGCTGAATGCTCCCGAGGATATAGCTCTCCGCGATATAGACGGCAATGGACAGAATTATGAGTTCACCTATGACGGCAGAAGCTTCTCGGCACTCTATGAGCCTGATAACTGGCATATCACAGATTCGTACCTTATTGATGACGAAGCCGACCTTGTCATCATATGTCAGGCACTTATCGCAGTGAACCCCGTTCACAGCGCAGATATGGCAGGCTGGCGGACTGCCGAGGATATGGCGTATGAGTGGAAAAATCACAATCAGGCATATTACCTGCTGCCTGACAGCTCCGACTGGAAAAGCAGTGCCAAGGACGTTGACCTTGACTCAAAGGACGAGGGCAAAAGCGCATATGACCTGTTTATGGACAAGATAAGAGAATAAGCTGCGCAATAACGCAATTTGAGAGCTGGGAATTGAGAGTTAAGAGTTATAATGCTTCCTGTAGCGGCATTATTTTGAAATCATGAGCGAAGCGAACACATAAACTCTCAACTCTCCACTCTAAACTCTAAACTAAAAAAGGAATACAGAAGCAAAGCTTCTGTATTCCTTTTTTTCATCTCTGTTCCATGAGCTGTTCAAAGGTAATGCCGTATTTATAGGCTATCTCATGGGCGTAGCTCTTTCCGTCGGGAGCCTTATAGCTTATCTTGTAGGAACGCTTGCCGCCGTCGTTCTCCATGACTACGCTGACCGCCTTGCATATCGCGCCCTCAGCCTTGTTGAATTTATCCGTATCCTCAGCAAGCTCATGCATATGAGTATTGAAGAATGTTCTCGCGCCTATGCAGCAAAGATACCGCAGAACGTCCTCGGCGATATACACCGACTCGGTATGACTGGTAGTGGCAAAGGACTCGTTAAACAGCAGCAGGCTGCTGCCTGTTGCCTTTTTGCATATCTCGTTGAAGCGCTCCGCCTCCTCGCCGAGACGTCCAAGAGACACAGTGCGCTCCTCCTCAACGGGGAAATGAGTGTATATGCCGTCGCAGAGCCGAACCCGCGCAGAAGAAGCAGGCACGAAAACTCCGCTCTGATACAGCAGGAACGCCAGTCCCACACCCTGAGTGAATATGGTCTTTCCGCCGCGGTTTGGACCTGTAAGTATATTCACCGTCTTCTCACGGGTAAATTCAAGGTCGTTGCAGACTATCTCCTCTTCAACAGTTCCCTTTCCGCGGCATATAGCCAGCTTTACGTTGTAAAAATCCCTGAACACCGTGTCCCCATCGGAGGGTTCGCCAATACAGCAGGGCACTCCAGAGGCTGTAAGCTGCTTTTCAAGCTCGATAAAGCGGAGATAGAACAACAGCTCGTCCGCAAGGTCTGCAAGGACATAGCCGCTTACGTCCACATACTTGTGAAGAACACGCCTTAGCTTTGCGGTAGTCGAGGGCAGCATACGCTCGATGATACTGTTGAGGTTGTTCATGAGAGGATTGGCGGAGGGCTGTCTTGCGACGCCGCGGTATTTTCTCTCATACTTATTGAGACTTTCCGCCATATTGTCATCGGGAATTTCCATTGAAAAAGCCATAAGGTCCTCGTCACTGAGCTGGTCTTTCCTGTGATACTTCAAAAATCGCTTCAGCATACTCTGCTCCTCGAACCAGAACCTGTTAAGAGCGATAATGCCTGTCTCCATAGGGTAGAAGTTCTCATCGAGATTTACGCCGATAGTTATGCTCCTGACGTGACGAATGTCCTCGCTGACTAGTTCTATATCCTTTAAAAGTTCTCCGAAGCCGCTGTTGCCGTAGATATCCCTTATCAGTGCCGCAAACTGCTTCATGCCCTCCGATGTGAATTCCAGTCCGTCTATAGCCTTGTTGAGCTCGATAACGGAGCTTATGTAGTTTTCGAGATATTTCAGCTTTGAGAGCAGTTCCCAGATAGTAGAGCCCTTTTCTATGCGCTTCTGACCGTCCTTGGTGAAGAAACGCATACCCTCAAATATATCGTAGAGCTTCTCGCAGAGCTCGGGAGACTGCCGCAGTTCCGTGTAAACTGCTCTGCGGTAACTGATTATCCTCTCGTCTGCGGGCATTTTCAGCAGTATATCCTTTATTACCTTCCGCTCGTTTGAATTGCGTGAAATGCTCTCAACAAGGAAATCCACGGACAGATCATTTTCCGTATCGCTGCTGAGTCTTGAATAGCTGCCGCCTTTATCGGGAGCAAGCAGACTGAACGCTCTCAGCTCGTTTGTATTATGCTCGGACATTGGTCTCTCCTTTCGTTTTCATGATACACAGTACATTATTTTAGTAGATATTATATCATACAACGCTCAAAAAAGCAAGCTTTGCCTAAATAGTTATCGGTAAATCAATATAACTGTTTATTATTAATAAAATAGTACTTGAAAAATAATGGGAAATATGATATAATTATTTAAACTAAAGCTCGCTTATACAAATGCTCCAATATTACTACATACTACCTGTCAGCTAATGCGAAATAAAACACCACATAAAAGAGGTGGTCCGCAATATGACTATTTCAGGTTATTTGTCAGAACACTGGGGACTCATAATTATTCTCATCGGAATTGCCATAGCTATCCATTCGGACGTTCATCTGGAGCGCAGGATAATCTACAAAATAGCCTTTACCAATGTTCTGCTTTTCCTGTATTCGGTTGCCTGCTATGTGGAAACATACCTTGGAAATCAAACCGAATATTCCATATTAAGACCGATACTGTGCGCTGTAAATTACAGTCTTATCGTATTTATACTTGTAAGCGCCATAATGATAATGTATCCCACGCAGAAGAGGTATCTCCTTTTTCCTGCGCTGCTGAACGCCGTGCTGTGCTTCATATCCGTCCCTACGGGTATAGTTTTCACCATATCAGAGGATAACCACTTCGGGCGCGGAACTCTGGGATATCTTACGTATTTCATAGCGGCTCTGTATATGCTGTACCTGATATACAGCCTTTTCAGAAGCACAAGAGCAGAAAAAGAGGATTACAACCTGATGATATTCCTCTCGGTAACGTCGGTGCTGTGTCTGGTAATGCCGTTATTCATTGAGAATTCCAGTCACTGGTTCAATATCACCATTGCGACTGATATCCTTATATATTATATTTTCCTGCTTCAGCAGTTCACAAAGCGCGATCCGCTGACAAAGCTGCTGAACCGACATAGCTATTATTCGGATATCGAGAAGTATATGCACGAGATATCCGCTGTTGTGGCTATGGATATGGACGGTCTAAAAGAGATCAATGACACCCACGGTCACGTTGCAGGCGATACAGCTCTGAAAACTCTTGCGGACTGTTTCCACAAAGCCTCAAAGCAGGAACAGCGCGTTTACCGTATCGGCGGCGACGAGTACGTTATCCTCTGCATGAGCACTCCCGAAAAAGAGGTAAATGAGCTTATCACACGCATGAGGGAAAATGTGGCAAAAACCGAGTACTCCTGCTCCATAGGCTACGCAATGAAAACTGATAAATGCTCCATAGACGAGCTCTATCAGAAAGCCGACAAAATGCTCTATGTTGAAAAGGAGCAGTACTACATAAGGTCAGGCAAAAAAAGATGAATCAAGGCGTGACAGTTCCTGACTGTCACGCCGGTTTTTCATAAAAAATACACATATTTCAGCAATTATATACTTGTGACGGCTCTATATTTATGATATAATTATAACGACATCAAATCGTTTCTTAATAATTCTATTAACTAATTATCTATCAGGGAGGTAAACAATGGACAACTTTAACTTTTACAGTCCTACCGAGTTCATTTTCGGCAAGGACAGAGAATCAGAATGCGGTGAATACGTTAAGAAATACGGCGGAAGCAAGGTGCTTATCCACTACGGCGGCGGTTCTGCCGAAAGGTCGGGACTTCTCGGCAGAGTAAGAGAGTCACTGAACAAAAGCGGCATCAGCTTCGTTGAACTTGGCGGCGTTAAGCCTAATCCAAGGGATACTCTGGTATATAAGGGCATTGACCTCTGCCACAGCGAGGGCGTTGATTTTATCCTTGCAGTAGGCGGCGGCTCATCTATCGACTCTGCAAAGGCTATCGCCGCAGGCGTCCCCTACGACGGCGATTTCTGGGACTTCTACAGCGGCAAAAGCATAGAAAAGGCTCTGCCTATCGGCGTTGTTCTCACTATCGCAGCCGCAGGCAGCGAGGGTTCGGGCGATTCCGTTATCACAAAAGAGGACGGTATGCTGAAAAGAGGGGCAGGCTCCGACGTGCTCAGGTCAAAATTCTCTATACTGAACCCTGCTCTCACACAGACTCTGCCTGCATATCAGACAGCCTGCGGAGCTACAGATATCATGGCTCACGTTTTTGAAAGATACTTCACAAATACTACAGAGGTCGAGATAACAGACCGTCTCTGCGAGGCTGTGCTCATTACAATGGTCAAGGAAACTCCGCGAGTTATCGCCGATCCTGACAATTACGACGCAAGAGCCAATATCATGTGGGCAGGAATGGTGGCTCACAACGGCTTAGTAGGCGTGGGACGCTCTCAGGACTGGAACAGCCACGGCATAGAGCATGAGCTTTCGGCGCTCTACGACTGCGCTCACGGTGCTGGACTTGCAGTTATCATGCCCTCATGGATGGAATTCGTTTACAAGCACAACGTTATGCGCTTCTGTCAGATGGCAACAAGAGTTTTCGGCTGTCAGATGAATTTCGAGAACCCCGAGGCAACTGCTCTTGAGGGCATACGCCGTTTCAGAAGCTTCCTCCACAATATCGGTATGCCTATAAACTTCGCAGAGCTGGGCGCTAAGGAAGAGGATATCCCTGCACTCGTTGAGAAGTTCGGTATCGGCAGCGGCAGAACAGGCGGATTTGTAGCACTTTCCGCCGAGGACATCACCGAGATATACAAAATAGCCGCAAAGGCCAGTCTCTGAGGTGAATACTATGAAGATACTGTTCATAGGCGGCACAGGCACTATCAGCATGGCGATAACAAGGCTTCTCGCAAAACAGGGGCATGAACTGTATCTGCTTAACCGCGGAAACAGGAACGAACACCTGCCCGAGAATGTAAGAACTATCATAGCGGATATCTCCGACGAGGAGGAAACCGCAAAAAAGCTAAAAGGTATGTCATTCGACTGCGTGGGCGAGTTCATCGGCTTTGTGCCCTCACAGCTGGAGCGCGACTATCGGCTTTTCAAGGATAAGACAAAGCAGTTCATATATATCAGCTCCGCTTCTGCCTATCAGAAGCCGCCAACAAGCTATGTTATCACCGAGGAAACTCCCCTTGAGAATCCCTACTGGGAATACTCACGGAACAAAAAAGCCTGCGAGGAATACCTCATGGAGCGATATAAAGAGGACGGTTTCCCTGTGACTATCGTCCGTCCCAGCCATACCTACGACGAGCGCAGTGTGCCTCTTGGAGTTCACGGCAATGGCGGAAGCTGGCAGGTGGTAAAGCGCATCAAGGAAGGCAAGCCCGTCATTATCCACGGCGACGGAAGCTCCCTGTGGACTATCACCCACAACAGCGACTTCGCAAAGGCTTACGTGGGACTTATCGGCAATCCCAAGGCTATCGGCGAGGCTTTCCACATAACCTCCGACGAAAGCGTCAGCTGGAACGAGATATACAAGGCTATCGCAAACGCTCTCGGCGTTGAGCTGAAGCCGTATTATGTTTCGTCACAGACTCTTGCGGATATGAGCAATTACGACTTTCTCGGAAGTCTCATAGGCGACAAGGCTAATTCCGTAGTGTTCGACAATTCCAAGGTCAAGGCTCTTGTGCCCGATTTCAAGGCGGAAGTCTCTGCCAAAGAGGGCATACGCCGCACGGTGGAGCATATTCTCGCCCACCCCGAATACCAGAATGACGACGAGGAGTTCGACCAGTGGTGCGACAAGGTCATAGCCGCTGTGGAAAAGATGAAAAAGCTCTGAGTTTAATCATGATACTTGTACAGATGTTTTATGCTTATTATTGAGAGAACCCCTTTTGAAAAAGGGGCCCTCTGACGGAGGACGTCCCCTCTGTCAGAGGAACCTTTCCTCAGAAATGTTTCCCCCATAATTAACTATAAGCTTCTATACAAGTGTTTTGGTTAAAACTCAGAGCTTTTTCATTCCCAATCCTCATTTTTATGCTTTGGCTTGCGCTTATAGCGCTTCTTATCGCTTTCCGCCACCTTTGTGGCAGGATCGACGCCGTTCCAGCTGCCGCGCTTTGCAGAGTCTATCTTCTTCTGCTCCTTTTTGCTCATTTTATCATAAGGCACGAATTTATCCATAATATCCCTCCGTTCATACCGATATCACGAACAGCTGCTCACTGCCGCCGTATACGGACTCAAAATCGCCCATGCAGACAAAGCCGTACTTCTCGTACAGTCCCCTTTCGCCGCTCATGATATATACCTTGTCATATCCGATACTTTTTGCGTATTCAAGGGCTTTTCCTATCATTTTCTCCGAAATTCTCTTTCCTCTGTGAGCTTCGTCCACAAAAACAAAGCCTATCAGCGGAGTATAAGGATATTTCGGGTGCAGCCCGTCCTTTTCCGTAAGTGTGCAGAAGCCCACAGGCTCGCCGCCCTCAAAGGCTGCGAAAACACGCTCCCAGTCCCTGAACTCGTTTTCACCCATGAGCCTTGCAAGCTCCTTTCCTGCTCTCCATGAGCAGTTTTCGGCAAATACCGCAACTGTATCCCATTTTTCGTATGTACTTGTAAGTGTTATTATTTCCATTATTTCTCCTTTTTGAACGCCGTTCCATGTACGTTTTACAGTCCGAATGCCGTTTTTACCCATTGGTAAAGCTCCTCTACCGTTTTTGTTCCGTCGTTTACCATACAGGGTATACCCGTTTTTTCACATTCGGCTTTGACCTGCTGCGCAAAGAGTATATCCCTTTGCATCCAGTTATCAAAGGCTTTCTCCTTGTCGGAGCATTCCGCCAGCACATACTTTACCCATTCCCTCTGCCTGTAATGTGATATCTGAAACTCAGGCGAAGGTACAATGGCGATATAGTTTTCTGCTCCGTATGCTTTCATGACCTGCGGAGTATATGCAGCTCCCTCAGTAATGATAAGCTCTGCGGATATCTCCTCTATTTTGTCAAAGACAAAGGGCGCTGTCTCGCCGTATATCCTGAACTCCTCCTCGCACTGGATATGGGGCTCTCTCAGCCAGTTGCCGTCTGCCGATAAGCCGCTGATACCTGCACAGGCAGCCTTTCCCTGCGCTGCCGCCGCTGCGATAAGCTCCCCAAGATGATCGTCGACCTTGAAGTAATATGCGCCGTATTCTTTTGAGATAAGCTCCGCAGCAGTACTCTTTCCGCTGCACGGTGAACCGCCTATAAATAAGATTTTTTTGCTCATGTTATCCCTTTCCGACAGATAATATCCGTCTAAAGCCTGCAACAAAAAAGCGCTCCCGCAGAACGCAGGAGCGCAGAATATCTACCGTTAATATATGCTCAGAAAGCTGTTATACGGCTGTGCAGGCAAACTCCATGCTTAGTGTTATCCGATTGTGATTTGATGTAAATACTGTGTTTTTCATTGAGTTCACCTTCCTTTCAGTTGATATGAGCATATTATACATGGTATTTTACGATTTGTCAAGCACTTTTTTCAGCACCGGACACCTCGTCGATGTAGAAATCCGTCAGGCTGTCGGGGGACTCCAGATAAAGCTGGAGTTTTTCAGCACCCTCGGGGATAGTGTATGCAGGATTTTCAAGTGTGAGCCATTCGCCGCTCTTTGCAGTCGCAAGAGCTACCTCGTCGTATTTCTCACCGTCCAGTTCGTACTGCATGGTCATCTTCATGGTGACGTCGCTGCCGCTCTCCTGCATTACCTTAGCCTTGAAGCTGTAAGCCTCTCCTGCCTTGTAGGTATCGCTGCTGAGCATTATCGCCGCACCGTTCCAGTTGTCAGTTCTGCCGCTGACGAAAAGGCTCTGCGAACCGTCGGAAGCCTTATCCTTGTCAACAGTGACAAGTGAGCCGCCTCTGGGTATCCAGCCCTGTGCGCCCTCCTCGAAGCTGATATCGAAGAAGCCCACTGCCTCGGGAGTTCCTGTTTCAACAGCTCCCTCCAGCTTTTTTATAGCGTCATGGTCAACAGTTACCTCAATGTCTGTAGCCTCGGCATAAGTGCCGCCTGCATTGAGTTCATTCTTGTAGACTGTCGCCTTGCCGCTGGACTGATAGCCCTCGATAGTAAGAGCTACTTCATACATATTTCCGAGCTCAAGACCGCACTTTTTCCATGCGTCGAAGTGCTTGGACACGGATATAGTACCTTCTATCTTCTTGCCCTCGCCCTGTGGCTTGGACTGTCTTACGCTCCAGTACTGGTCGAATGTCTGTGTGCCGTCGATAGAGGGCTGTTCGTATCTGGTGGTCTTGTAGATATCATACGTGCCGCCGTCAACTGTCACTGTGCCCAGTGATACGGGAGCTCCCGGCGGTCTCCATGAGCCCCATGACTCAACGATGTAGAACTCGATGAGGGGATCTCTTGTCCAGCCGTAAACGCACATATAGGAGTTGCCTACAGGCTCGTATTCCACGCCGTAATCAACGGAGATATTTCCAAGCTGGTCGTAGGTCTGTGTGCAGTCGTACTTCTTTCCGCGGCGGAAAAGGGCATTGTTGATGTTGCTCCACTCGCAGGAGAATGTGCCGCCCTTTGCGTCAACAGTAAATGTGGTGTCTCCCTCGTCCTTCCACAGCTCGTAGTCGTAGCCGTCAGCGGTACCCGTTATATTCTCGGTAAATACCTGCGGCTCGGCGCTCGGTGCGGCGGAACTGTCAGCTTCGGGCTTGTTGCTGTCGCTGCAAGCTGCTGTAATGCTCATCATGCACACCATAGCCGTAACTGCTGAAAGCTTTTTCAGAATGTTTTTGAACATATGATTTTCCTCTCTTTTAATAAAATCAAGTCGCCTTGTGTGTTCATTATACCACTCAGATGACATATTGTCTATTCTATTATTGCTCATATTTTTACATTTTATCTGAAAAGGCATTATTGTTCTCCACATTATGTGTATAACAAGCAACACATTAACGAACTGGATTTTTTTCCTTGACAAATCAAAAATTGTAATGTATAATGTATTCATATTAACTGAAAGGAAGGTGAACTTCATGAGAACAACATATACACGACCTTATAACAAACCAATGTACAACAAAATATCACAAAGCAAGGAGTTTGCCTGCACAGCCGTATAATCAGCTTTATTAAGCATTATATACCGGTATACGTTTTGCGCTCCTGCATTCTGTGGGAGCGCTTTTTTATTGCAGGCAGAAAGAAAAGAGAGGTAAATATGTCAGCTATAATCGAAATCAAAAACGTAAGCAAGGAATTCAAGGTGCTAAACAGGCATGAAGGACTCAAAGGCAGCTTGAAGGATCTGTTTTCAAGGGACTACAAGACCATAAGAGCCGTGGACAACATCTCAATGACCATTCAGCAGGGCGAGATCGTGGGTTATCTCGGACCTAACGGTGCAGGTAAGTCCACTACTATCAAGATGATGACAGGCGTTCTCGAACCCACCTCGGGCGAGATACTTGTGGGCGGTAATGTCCCTTATAACAACCGCTCAAAAAATGCACAGGAAATAGGCGTCGTATTCGGTCAGCGCTCTCAGCTCTGGTGGGCTCTGCCCCTTGTGGAGTCATTCAAGCTCCTGAAGGACATCTATCAGATATCCGACGAGAAATACGACAGCATACTAAAGCTATACCGCTCCCTTGTGGATATAGAGCCTCTGCTCCACAAGCCTGTACGTCAGATGTCTCTGGGACAGCGTACCCTCAGCGATATACTTGCGGCTTTTCTCCACGATCCTAAGATAGTTTTTCTCGACGAGCCGACTATCGGTCTCGATGTTTCAATGAAAGCAAAGATACGTACTCTTATCCATGCGCTGAACAAGGAAAAGAACACTACCGTTATCCTGACAACTCACGATATGGGCGACGTTGACGCGCTGTGCAGGAGGATAGTCATCATAGACAAGGGCAAAATGCTCTACGATAACGATATCGAGCACCTCAAGGGCTTCTTCGGCTCATACCGCACATTAAAAATACGTATTGACGGCGACCTGAAGGAACAGTCTGAGCTCATACAAAAAGAGCTTCCCGAGTTTTCCGTATCTGCCGACGACGAGTGGATATCGGTCCTTGTTGACGAGGAAAAAGCCAAGGTCATAGACGTTCTCGGAAAGCTCCAGCACTCCTACAATATAAGGGATATGCAGCTCGAGGAGATATCCACAGAGGAGGTCATCAAGAAAATATACGAGGAGGGAGTACAATGAAGCTGAAAAAGTACCTCGCCCTCACCCGTGCAGGCATTATGGAGACCTTGCAGTTCCGACTGTCATTCGTGGTAATGGTCATCGGAAATCTGCTGTATCTCATAGTAGTGTATTTCCTCTGGGACGCAATATACGAATCCGCAGGCACAGACGTGGTAAACGGCATGACATTTTCGGATACGCTCATATACCTTGTCCTTGCAACAGCGCTCTTCAACTTCATGGAGATGTACGCAGTCTGGGAGATAGGACGCAGTATCCAGTCGGGAAAGATAGTTCTTGACCTTTTAAAGCCTATGGAATACCGAAAGTATCTGTTCTGGTCGTTTTCGGGCTCATTCATTGCCAAGTTCCTGCTCACGTTCCTGCCCACATTCATTGCTGTAGCCATAGTTACAAACGGAGCTATACCAATGGGGATAAATCTGCTCTACTTCGTACTCTCTGTAGTCATGGCAGTTTCTATCAACTACAGCATTGACTTCATAGTAGGTACCATATGTCTCTACACCGAGTCCATATGGGGCATAAACATCATGAAGCAGGTGATAGTTCTTCTGCTTTCGGGCGCGACCATTCCCCTTGCATTCTTCCCCGACACACTCAGGACCGTAGTGAACTACCTGCCATTCCAGTCAATATACAATGCACCGCTGACTATCCTGCTGGACGGTGCTCCCACCGCAGAAACAGTGCTCACCACTCTGGGAACTCAGCTTATCTGGTGCATCGTTATGATGGTGATAAGCAAGCTTTTCTGGAAGGTCTCACTGAGACAGATAACTGTGAACGGAGGATGATGTATCATGAAAAGAAAAGGTTTACGCTTCTACGCTAAGATATACTGCAAGATACTGGCTCAGGACCTGAAAAGCAAAATGAGCTACCGCGCAGACTTCATCATCTCAACTATAGGAATGATATTCACAAATGTGGCAGGCTTTATCAGCTTCTGGATATTATTCCGAAATTTCCCGTCCATAAAGGGCTGGAGCTATCACGAAATGCTGTTCCTTTACGGCTTCTCGCTGATATCACTGACTCCAGTGCAGTGCTTCTTCGACAACAACTGGAGCCTGAGACAGAATGTCTACACAGGCGACTTCATCAAGTACTGTTTCCGTCCTATCAATATGTTCTTCTACTATCAGTCGGAGGTATTCGACATAAAAGGTCTGGGACAGCTTGCATTCGGACTGGTAACTCTTATCTATTCATGGATAAAGCTGGGACTGGGCTTCACGCCGCTTATGCTTCTGAAACTGATAGTGTTCCTCATAACGGCTTCACTTATCATGATAGCTCTGCAAAATGCTGCGGCAGCAACCTGCTTCTGGATACAGAACTCATTCTACGTCCTCGATTTAGCGTACAGATTCAGAGACTACGCTAAGTACCCTATCACAATATTCAGCTCGGTATTCAGATTCATCTTCACATTCCTTATGCCGATAGCCTTTATCGCATACTACCCCAGCCTTGTGATACTGCGTCCCGAAAAAGTACCTGTATTGTCGTGGCTGTCGCCTGTTATAGGCATTGCGTTCTTCTGGCTCAGCTATAAGATATGGATGCACGGCGCTAAAAACTACAGCGGAACAGGTTCATAAACAGCGAGGGCGTGACTTTTGTCACGTCCTCTAAAATAATAAATGAAAAATATGGTGTCCGCTCTGCGGACATTTTTATTATCCGCTCAACGCACGTAAGTATGCTGTTTTCCTTGACATTTCATATCAGCAGTGATATAATGAATTGTCATGTTATTCAGACATAAAGGAGATTTTTAATATGAAGGATCAAAGTGTTAAGAAGAAAAAGAAATGGCCGAAAGTACTTCTGGTCATTGTTGTGCTTATCGGAGCTCTCGCAGGCTTTATAGCGTTCAATGCTTCAAAGAACATGAAGGTGATGAACAGGACTCTCGACTCGGGTATGAAAACCCTCTCGGAGCACGCCGAGGTCACACCTGTTGACGCAGGCGAGTTTTCGCAGATAAAGATGTACGGGCTCATGAAGTTCGACGTTTCTCAGTACAACGTCAAGGATATCGGAAATCTTTCCGTAATGACCGTAAATATGGGCTTTATGCAGATGGTCTCATACGTTATCACGCCTTATGACAAGAATATGCCGCTGATGTCCATGGACTTCATGTATATACTCGGAAACCGCAAGTCCTACGTGGAATTCTACGACCTCGTCCCCGACAAGACCGCTGACGATTACATCGAAACACTTGCTTCAATAAAGGAATTTGAGAACAAGTACAGCAGCTTTGAAGACATTGCCACCGATCCTGCATGGTACGACGACCTGATGACAGTTGCGCTCCATAAGGCAGGCAAGCGTGCTGACGACGAGAAGATAGAGGAAATGTTCTGCGACGCTATCAGCTGCTACATGGAAAAGGCTAACGAGCTTGAGGAGCTCTCTGACGAGGAAAAGGCTGTAAAGCTTGAGCTCACCAAGAAATACTCCGATAACCTTGTTGAAAAGGGCGGAGTTTCCACCGATGTGTTCAAAAAGCAGCTTGGTGAGGAAAAGACTAAGGAATTCTTTGACAAAGTATTCTTCGGAACAGAAAAATACAAATAAAAAATCAGGCGCGATAAGAATTTATCGCGCCCTTTTTGTTTCATCTTACCTCAAAGCTGTAGTCTCCGTGAACGGGTACTCGCTCCGATTCTATGCGTTCAACGCTGCCCCATGAGTGGTTTTCCATAGCCTCCACAAGGTCGGATATATCTCTCTCCGTACCCTCTGCCTCCATTTCCACAGAGCCGTCGTCAAGATTGCGAACCCAGCCGCTTAGTCCTAATCGTCTTGCGGTATTCTTAGCCTTCCAGCGGAAGCCCACGCCCTGCACATAGCCGTAAAATATTATATGTCTGCGAACCTTGTCCATATTTATCTCCTGTTAATTATCCTTTTTCTTTCTGAGAAGCAGAGCCGCTCCCACAACTGCAAGAAATGCAATTGCCGCAATGATACCGCCTATGACTATCCTGCCCTCAGCAGAGAGCTGTCTGTCGCCGTAAACTGTAGTAGTATACGTGAAGCCCGTTGCGCGGAAAGCCGCGTCCACGTCCTTGGCTATGACCTCGTGTCCCTTTGCATTGGGGTGGATATCAAGGTCGGCAATGTTGGTAAGGCTGCCTGCCTTGCCCTCAAAGTCCGCGGCAATGTCTATGACATTGTAGCCGCAGGCGGAATTTTCCGTGATTATCTCGTTGAGCCTGCCTATCTTTTCATTTGAGAAATCCGTAACGCGCTTGAATTTGCTGTAGTATTCCAGCGGATCATAGAGCGTCTGTATGTAGACCGTGCCCTCGGTACGCCTGTCAAGCTCCTCGGCTATGGTCTTGATATTCAGCTCAAATTGGTCAAGAGCCTTGTCAACGTCGCTGTTAATGCTGAGAAACATGGACGCCGCACTGAAAAAGTCGAAATTATCCTTATTGAAAGAACCGCTTTCGCTTATGCCCATGCTGTTGAACAGGTCAAGCATTATCCCCAGCAGGTCGTTGCCACCGATAGATATGACCACGGCGTCGCAGTCCGCAAGGTCGCTGTCAAGCTGACCGCTCTGTATCTGCCCGATAAGGTCTGATGAAGTCGCTCCCGAAACCGCCTTATTCACCATTGTATGACCGCATTTGCCGCGGAGCTCCTCATTGTACTTTTCCCTGAGGATATTTGAGTAGGAGCGGCAGTGGTAATTATCATCGGCAGTATAGCCCTCCAGTCCGTAGCCTGCCGCTATTGAGTCCCCGAGAAACAGCATTTTCGGCGGTACTTCCGTATTATTTACCACTTCTGTGACGGATTTTTCCGTCATTGAACAGGAAGCGAGGCTGACTGACAGTATGGCGGCAGAGACCGCCGCAGCAATTTTTCTGAACATAGGCGCTCCTTTCGGTCAGTTTTTTCTTAATTATACCACAGTAACAGCTGATTTTCAAGAATTATCCAACACATAAATTGACTCTCATTTCATAATATGCTAAAATAGTGATTGATAATGATACAGGCAGGTGATGATATGCTATACTATATGTTCAACAAGCCACAGGGCTGCGTTACTGCACGGTCTGACGCGGTACACAGGACAGTCATGGACTACTTCCCTGCCCAGCTTGCGGAAAAGCTCCACCCTGTAGGCAGGCTTGACAAGGACACCTGCGGACTGCTGATACTCACCGACGACGGCGACCTTGACTTCAAAATAATGCAGCCTGACCGCCATATCAGCAAGACCTACTTTTTCTACGCTATAGGCACTATGACCGAGGAGAAGCGTCAGCTTCTCGAAAGCGGCATTGCTATGGCAGGATTCACCGCTAAAGAAGCAGTTTTCCAGCTCCACAGGGAGTACCGTATCGGAGAGCTTGAAGGCTTCATGCCTGCGGAGCGCCGCGAACGCTACATGAAAAATCCCGACGGTGCGGCATTTTCGGCTTATATCACCATTTGCGAGGGCAAAAAACATCAGGTAAAGCGTATGCTTGAAGCGGTTGGCTGTCGGATATTCTACCTTCGCCGCGATAAGATAGGAGAGCTGCCTCTCGACAGCTCTCTCGGACAGGGCGAATACCGACAGCTAACCGAAAACGAAGTTATTTTGCTGAAACAACGGCTCTGAAATGAGATTCGGTACAGTAATAGTCGCTCTCGCCATTGATGAACTTCCTGTAGTCTATCCTCTTGGGGATAGTCGGAGAATCCGATGAAAAGGACCTGCACCACACATAAAGCGAAAGGTGTCCCATAGTGCCGTCGCTGTGAGCTCCTATGACATAGCCTGTCTGCCACTTTTCTTTCGGCAGGTCACCGAATCTGAGGTCGGTTTCCTCATAAAACTGCCTGCAAAGCTCCTCGGTGTCGAAATACAGCCAAACTCTTTCCTCTTCCGATAAAATGTCTCTGATAGTATGCATAGATATGCACTCCTTTGAAAATATTCCATAAGAGCACAAAAGCGACCCCATCGTCACGACGGGATCGCTGTTTCGCTTTATTATCCCATCGTTCAAGCTTTAGCACCTTACATATACGCAGGTTGCTGTGCGGTCTCAGGGCTTGTCCCTCACGCACTCTTTATGGTACTTTTATAATAACACCTTTTTCAGCCTGTGTCAATAGCCGACTGAAAAAAACTTTTTATCCGCCGAGCACCCGAGTTGACAGCTCAGAGAGAATATGATAAGATTATACTGTTAATCTGAATAACAAGGAGAAGTCTCAGTGATACTATTAACTGCTCAGAATATATCAAAGACATATATGGAACGCAAGGTGCTGGACGACGTGTCCTTCTTTCTCAACGAGGGAGACAAGGTCGGTATCATCGGCATAAACGGCACAGGCAAGTCCACCCTGCTGAAAATACTTGCAGGCGCAGAGGAAGCCGACGGCGGCGATATCATCAGAACTAACGGCATAAGGATATCCTATCTGCCCCAGATACCCGAATTCGGCGACAGCGGCAGCGTTCTCGAACAGGTTCTCTTACATCTGCCGAAAGACCTGCGTCAGGCTAAGGAGTACGAAGCAAAGTCCATACTGGAAAAGCTTGGTATCTCAGACCAGCAGCGCGATATCAGCACCCTTTCGGGCGGCGAGAAGCGCCGCGCAGGCATAGCTGCCGCCCTGATACAGCCCAGCGATGTTCTTCTCCTTGACGAGCCCACCAACCATATCGACAACGAGACAGCGCAGCTCCTTGAAGACCTGCTGATGAAGTACCGCGGCGCTATTGTCATGGTAACTCATGACCGTTACTTTCTAAATAAGGTATGCAGCAAGATTGTTGAGATAGACCGCGGAAAGCTCTACGTCTGCGAGGGCAGCTACAGCGACTACCTCATGCAGAAGGCTCAGCGCGAAGCTGACGCAGAGGCTGCCGAGCGCAAGAACCGCAGTCTTTACCGCAGAGAGCTTGAATGGATAAGCCGCGGTGCAAGAGCACGCGGCACCAAGTCCAAAGACAGGATAGAGCGCTTCGAGGCGCTTAAAAACCGCGAAATCCCTGTGGCGGCAGAAAAGGTGCAGCTACAGTCCGTATCGTCAAGACTTGGCAGAAAGACCATAGAAATTGAGAATATCAGCAAAACTATAGACGGAAAGCCCCTTATCACTGACTTCTCCTACATAGTCTCCCGTGACGCAAGGATAGGCATTGTCGGACGAAACGGCGAGGGCAAGAGCACTTTTCTGAAAATGCTTCACGGTGATATATCTCCCGATTCGGGCAGGATAATCCTCGGCGATACCGTCAATATCGGCTATTTCTCTCAGGAGTGCGAGTCCATGGATCCGTCCGTGCGCGTAATCGAGTACATAAGGGAGACTGCCGACATTGTACGCACTCCCGACGGAACAGTTACCGCTTCACAGATGCTGGAGCGATTCCTGTTCAATTCAGAGCTCCAGTGGAACCGTATCGAAAAGCTGTCGGGCGGCGAAAGAAAAAGACTGTATCTGCTGAAAATTCTTATGACCGCGCCGAATATCCTCCTTCTTGACGAGCCTACCAACGACCTTGACATTACAACTCTCACCATACTGGAAGACTACCTTGAAAGCTTCAGCGGAGCTGTTATAGCCGTGTCTCACGACAGGTACTTCCTCGATAAAACGGCAAATGAGATATTCGAGTTCAGGAACGGCATCTGTACCAGATTCAACGGCAATTACTCCGATTATGCCGAAAAAGCCAAGGAAATGTACGCTGATGAAGCTCCCAAGCCCAAAAAGGAAAATACTAAAAAGGAGCGCGTTTTCGTCGGCAAAAAGAAGCTCCGCTTTTCATTCAAGGAGCAGCGTGAATTTGAAACTATCGACGACGATATCGCTTCTCTTGAAGAGCAGATTGCCGCCGCCGAAAAGGATATCGCAGCAAATTCCTCGGATTATGTTAAATTACAGGAGCTGTCCGACAAAAAGGAAGCCCTTGAAACCGAGCTTGCCGAAAAAATGGAACGCTGGGTGTACCTCAACGACCTCGCCGAGCGCATAGAGCGCGGAGAAACGGAATAAAGCGCTGGCGTGATATAATATCACGCCAGCGCTTTATTTTATTCCGCTTTGCTGTTGTCAGTGCATATCATCTCATTGAACTCAGCAAAGCCCTTGGTATCATGTGCAACAAATGAACATTTAACCGAATATGGCTTGAAATCCTCCTTGCCGAAGTATTTCAGTATCTCAGTGAAATCTATCTCGCCGTCAAAGGTACACAGCTCATCGGTTTTGATACTGTTTTCCTTCGGATAAATCCATATATATCTATTGGGCTCTATAACGTCAGGCAGCTCATCATTTTTATCGATGTAATACTCATTGCCGCCTATTTCTATCAGCTTCATATCGTCAGGCGAGTCAAGCCACCTTAATCTATCGGCTTCATCGGCGCCGTCGGTGATAAGGACAGTCAAAGTATCGCTGTCGTTTTTGAATTCTGCCAAAATGCAAATTTTCGCACTGCTCTCATTTCCGACTACAGCACACGAATCAGTCTTGACAGTTCCCGAATATTTCAGATTGAGCTTATCAAGGTCTTCAAACCTCTGTAAGCTTGATATCACATAATACGTCTTGTCGCTCCACTGAGCAATGAACGAACCGTCGCTGCAAACTGCCGTCTTTTCCTCGCCCAGAGTGTCTTCTATGCTGTGTACATTGAAAACTGTACTGCCTGCTGTCTCAGTAAAATCGTCATTAAAATATAAGTACTCTTTCTCGGGCTCGGGTATCTGCTTTGTTTTTCCGAGAACAAATCGGGTAAGCGCTGCAAGGTCGCCGATATTCAGCTTGCAGTCACCGTTTACGTCCTGATAGAAGCTGACATTATGCTCCTCGGTCATAAGAAGCAGTCTTCTGAGCGTGACCACATCGTAAATATCGACCGAACCGTCTCTGTTCACATCGCCGCGTACAGCGTTTTTCTTCTTTGTAAGCTTATCATTTACATCAATGCTGTCGGCTAAGCTGAAATCATCAACACAGAAGTCAACAGGATCTTCGGGTATCACACGAATGACCTCATTGGCAAATCTGTCGTTGGAAAGCAGGAACTTCAAGTCCTCCATATCTATCCATAGTCCCGAGGGGATAGTTCTGGAATACAAGTCTCTTGTAAAGCCTGTTTTGGAGTTAAGATCTGCTATCTGAAATTTAAACCTGACGTTTCTGCCGCTGTTATGATACAGCTTCAGATCTGCAACAAGCTCTTTGCTGCTGAAATCATAGGGATCGATTCTGTACTCAAAGGCGCGTACTGCTTTATCGTTTCCCGATATCAGCATGGAATGCTCACCGCTGAATGAATGGTCGGTATCATATGAAGCCTTAGTTCCTGTAAAAGGAGCTCCTGCTTTCTCATTCTCGGTCTCAAAATCTATGAATACTTTCCTGCCCTCTTCGTCTGTCGTGAGAGGCTCATGCCTTGTATATGCAAAATCAGGTCCGTAGTTGTTTTGCTGGGTTATCTCCTTGGTTATCTCAAGAGAGTTTACCTTGGCTGTGCCTGTGCTTCTGTACGCCTGAACGCTGAAGCCCACATCGTACATGAATCCCAGATCAAAGCCTGTTTTATTCCATTCCTTGAAATGATCCACCACATTGATAGTATTCTTTATATTGCAGGTGCCGTCCGTCTTTTCAGCAAGATTTTCACGTGCAATGCTGTAATAGGAATACGTAACGGGAGTCTCCGTAAAACAGCCCATCTGCGACCTGATGTTCATGTAGATATCGTAGGTGATACCGTTGGATTCAAACGAACCGAGGACATCGCCAGTGGCAGGACGCCAGCTGCCCCAGCTGTCTACAATGTAAAACTCATAGTAGGCGTTGGTATCCTCCATCCAGCCGTAAACGCCTGAAAAGCCCGAACCGTCCATATAATCCACATCTTCGTCATATGTAATGTTATACTCTTTTATCTGCGAAGCATAGACCGTGTTCCTTTCAAACGATTCGCCTTTCAGTGCAAAAGAGTCCACGATATTGCGCCAGCTCACAGTAAAGCCGTTATTTTCAGTGTTTTCGTAATCGAATTCTCCTTCGTAGTTCTGATTCCATAATTCATAGTAAAATCCGTCTACAGTGTCCTTCTCGGTAAAATCAGCCGCATATACCTGAGCTGACGGTATTACAGACGGCAGACTTACTGCACTAAGCATACAGATTCCTGCTGTCAGAGCCGATAATGTCTTTGTGAACCATGTGGGCATATTATTTCCCCCTCACTGAAACCTCGTGTCGGCAGACTTGATGCCGCAAATAAAACAAAACAATTTACGGATATAACATATCCTTCTTTTATACTATCATTTACTTCATCATAAGTCAAAGCATTTTTTGCGGTATTTCAGGCTTCGCCCAGTTTTTCAAGGGTATCGCGGAGTATTTCCTTTCTCAGCTCGGTGAGCCACTTTGAAAACGCCGCTGTATCAAATGCATAGACCTTATTCAGCTCCCGCTCGTTTTCAGACCATGTATCAAGGGGCGACTCATTGTGCTGGATAAGAGCTTCAAGCTTGTCGATAGCCTTGAAAAGCTTCGCCTCCTGCGTTTTCTGCTGGTTCATCTCATCAAACAACGCCGTAAAGCTTTCCGAAATGTCATCAGGCAGAGACCTGAGCCAATTTTCCAGAAGTTCGTCCTCCCTTGCACGGTCAGAGTCTGTCTTTGCAAATGTGGGGATATCTCCCGTGAAGCACTCTCCGAGGTCATGTATCACGCACATAGCCATGACCTTGTCGATATCCGTATCGGGAAATTCATTTCTCAGCAGCATAGCCATAAGAGCCATTCGCCAGCTATGCTCCGCAACGCTCTCCGTTCTTCTGTTTGATGTGGTGCAGTGCCGCGGCGTGTCCTTTAACCGCTCCGCAGTGTGAAGTATTTCAAGGTATTCTTTTGCGTTCATATCCGACCTCCTGTTTTTGATATTTATGCGTTATGCTATGAATGCCTGCATTCATTATAGCATGAGCAGCACCAAAAAGCAATAATTATGCGGAAACGCCGTAAACTTCATGTATACAAGACTGATAAAAAGCTCCGAGAGCAATTTACAAATAGTATATAAAAGCAAAAACCGACAAAAATGTATAACATGATAGCAAGAAAATACTTGTTAATGCCAACTATAATGTTATAATAAAAGCATAAAGATATATATTGGGGGACTACTAAATTACGTTCTTAAACAAACTGCATTAGAGGGTTTTTGCAGACAAAAACAAAGGAGTGATTTTAGTGAAAATGTCCAAAATCAAAAAGGTCATCAGCGGCACCGTTTCTGCGCTGATGATCGTATCAAGCGTCCCGACAGTCGTATCTGCTGCCGACCAGCAGACAAGAGGCAATATCGGCGGATTCGACTACGAGATGTGGAATCAGAACGGACAGGGACAGGTTTCCATGAATCCCGGCGCAGGTTCCTTCTCCTGCTCATGGAGCAACATCGAAAACTTCCTTGCTCGTATGGGTAAAAACTACGACAGCCAGAAGAAGAATTACAAGGCTTTCGGAGACATCACCCTCTCATACGATGTTGAATACACACCAAGAGGAAACTCGTATATGTGCGTTTACGGCTGGACGAGGAATCCCCTTATGGAGTACTACATCGTTGAAGGCTGGGGCGACTGGCGTCCACCCGGAAACGACGGTGAAAGAAAGGGTACCGTAACTCTCGACGGTCATACCTACGACATCGCCAAGACAATGCGTTACAACCAGCCCTCTCTGGACGGTACAGCTACCTTCCCGCAGTACTGGAGCATTCGTCAGCAGAGCGGCTCAGCCAACAATCAGACCAACTACATGAAGGGCACTATCAGCGTTTCCAAGCACTTTGACGCATGGTCACAGGCAGGTCTCGATATGAGCGGTACTCTTTATGAGGTATCCCTTAACATCGAGGGCTATCGTTCAAACGGTTCTGCCAATGTAAAGAGCATTTCATTTGACGGATCACCGAATCCACAGCCAAGCACCAACACCGATACTAACACCAATGTTGGCGACAACGGCGGTCAGCAGCAGGGCGGCTTTGACTTCAGCCAGTTTGGCGGCGGTCAGCAGGGCGGCTTCGACTTCAGCCAGTTCGGCGGCGGTCAGCAGGGCGGCTTTGATATGAGCCAGTTCGGCGGCGGTCAGCAGGGCGGCTTCGACTTCAGCCAGTTCGGCGGCGGTCAGCAGGGCGGCTTTGACTTCAGCCAGTTCGGCGGCGGTCAGCAGGGCGGCTTTGATATGAGCCAGTTCGGCGGCGGACAGCAGGGCGGTTTCGACATGAGTCAGTTCGGCGGCGGTCAGCAGGGCGGCTTCGACATGAGTCAGTTCGGCGGCGGTCAGCAGGGCGGCTTCGATATGAGCCAGTTCGGCGGCGGTCAGCAGGGTGGCTTTGACATGAGCCAGTTCGGCGGCGGTCAGCAGGGCGGCTTCGACATGAGCCAGTTCGGCGGCGGTCAGCAGCAGGGCGGCAACAATACTAATACTCAGCAGCCCAACACTAATACTAATACAAATACCAACACTACTACACAGAGTACAGGTACTATAAAAATCATGCCTATAGGTGACTCCATAACATTTGGTATGGGCGATACAGGCGGATACAGAAAGTTCCTCTACAACAGCCTTAAAAAGAAGGGCTACAGCGTAGATATGGTAGGTCCCGAGGGCACTAACAGCACCACCACAAACGGTCTGACCTACGATGACAACCACGCAGGCTACAGCGGATTCCAGATAAAGCAGCGTGCAAGCTGGGGCAACGACAGCAGCTTATACGAAAAGCTCAAGGAAAAGAATGCGGTCAAGCAGGCTCAGCCTGATATAGTTCTCCTTATCATCGGCACAAACGATATGAACGCTAACCGCTCCACAAGCGACTGTGAAAAGGATCTCCGCGATCTTCTGGATTATATCCTCGCTGATATGCCGTCAGGCGGTATGCTCTTCCTCGGCACTATCCCTGAGCTCAGCGGCGGTATGTTCGGCGGCGGTGACAAGTCCTCTCAGATAGCAAGCTACAACGCAGCTATCAAGAAGGTAGCTGAAGAATACAAGAGCAGCGGCAAGCACGTTACCTTTGCAGACGTTCACGGCTGCCTCAACGGTACAGCTGACCTCGGCGACGGAATCCACCCTAACGCTGAGGGCTATGAAAAGATAGGCAATCTCTTCTCAGGTCTTATCGACGAGTACGAAAAGGCTTCTGCACCGGCAGTAACAACCACCACAACAACTACTAAAGCAACAACTACAACTACCAAAGCAACAACTACTACAACAGCAGCAACTACTACAGTTCCAGCACTTAAAGCAACAAAGGCAGGCGACGCAAACTGCGACGGCAAGGTAGATATGTCCGATGTGGTTCTCGTAATGCAGGCTCTTGCCAACCCAAATAAATTCGCTTTAGGCGGCTCAGACGAGAAGGCTATCACTCAACAGGGCGAGGTCAACGCAGACGTTGACAAGGCTTCCGAGGGACTTACACCAAGCGACGCATTAACTATCCAGAAATTCCTTCTCGGCATGATAAAAAGCTTATAAGACATAATTTACCATTTACCGAAACAGAGCCATGACGACTTGTCATGGCTCTGCTTCTTTTTTATTCTGTTTTCTCCAGCAATTCACTGAGCGCTCTCTCAAAATCCGAATCCTGCTGAGATGTACGCTTGGAAAGTCCCTTGGTTCGTCCGCCGCTGCGGCGTATCTTTGCGGAAACTGCGCGAAATTCAAGCAGTCCCGAGATATTCTCCTCGGTGTAGCGTTTGCCGTCCTGATTGAGAACAACGGCTCTTTTGCTGAGACACATCGCAGCCAGACCGTAGTCCTGAGTTACGGCGATATCCCCTGCTCCGATAAGATTTACAAGGCGGAAATCAGCGCTGTCCGCACCATTGTCAACTATAATCGTCTCAGCACCCTCACGCTGTATGGAATGGGCTGTATCGCAGATTATGGTACATTCAGCACCGTGCTTTTTTGCTGTGCGGACTGCGATATCCACTACGGGACAGCCGTCGGCGTCTATAAATATCCTCATACCTGTCTCCTGTTCAGAATAAACTGTCAGCGATGAACTGAGCTGCGAAAACAGCCGCAACGCCCAATACAACACTAAATATTACGTATGCAGCAGCGGTGGGATATGCTCCCTTGTTAATAAGTCCGCCTGTTTCCAGTGCAAAGGAAGAAAAGGTAGTAAATCCGCCGCAAATACCAACTTTCAGGAACAGCACAGCCCTCGGACTGTCCGCCAGCTGCTTTGCAGCAAGAGCCGCCGCAAGTCCGATAATAAAACAGCCTATAATATTTACCAGAAACGTTTTTACGGGAAATCCGTTCCCGTCTCCTATGGGCAGCTTACCCACAAGATACCGCATAACAGCGCCCATCGCGCCTCCTGCGGCTACAACCAGACAATCCCTCATACTATCGCCCCTTTCAGTTATACGAATTATACCACAAAAATACTTAAATGGCAACCTATACAGCAAAAAGCTCCTTACAGATGTAAGGAGCTCGTTTTTATGAAGCAGTATTCTGCTGAAGGAATATGATACCGTTACGGTTGACAGCCTCGCCCTCTGCAAGCACTGCAACCCTTGCAGCAACTGTGCCGCCTGCCTTTTCAACAAGGAGCTCCATAGCCTTCACGGTCTCACCTGTTGTGACTACAGCGTAAACAATAAGCACTTTCTTTCCATTCATTGTTTTAAGGTCAGACTCATTTAAGAAGAGCTTCTGACCGTTTGCAGTCTCTGCGCATATTTCCTTTTTATCGCCTGCATGAAGCTTTGCGTTTCTGCGTGCTACAACGTAGCGTCTGCCGCTCTGCTTTGACATTTCGTAAGCAACAGGTATACCTCTTGACTCGACGGTAAGAATTATATCGAAAGCAGGCGATCTGTGAAGAAGTCTCCTTGCGTTTTCCTCGGTGGACTCAACATCGCCGAATCTTACGAAAGCCGCAGTGCTCTGTTTCTCATTTTCAATATAGCTTTCCGTGTTCCTTTGCAGTCCTTCAAGTCTGATGTTGTACTGCTCGGACTTATCGGCAGTCTTGATAGCAAGGTTATTCCTGCGTATTTCTTTGGTCTCTCTCATGGGCTTGGGCTCCTGCACCATGAACTTATAGCCGTTCTCTTCCACGATACTCTTGATATCGTATTCCATTTTAAGCGGAATGCCAAGCTCTAAGCACTTGTCTATGATATCCTTTATCCACTCGAACTTCATAGGCTGAGCGTCTATACCTATCTCGCTGCCGAGAACTACCCATGTATTGTCTCTGCCAAAGGTTTCTACGAGCTCATCAAGGTGAACAGGCTCTATGTATTCCAGCACGGGCTGATATACAACGCAGGCTGTTATACGATGATTCTTTGTTTTATCGATCAGCTCCAAGATACGGCTCGTGCATTCGTTCTTATCAACAGTGCATGAAAAAACGACGTTCTGCATATCTGTATCCGTCGGAACAGAGCTCAGGTCAATACCGTTAGGACGCTTGCTTACAAGCTGGAAGGTATCACAGCATCTGCCCTTTCTGCGCTTTAGCTCGTTTGCAGCGATGATCTGCTCGAGGACATTAGCCTGCCACTCAGGCTTCCAGCAGCCAAAGTCAGACATATATGTAAGGAACCAGTCGATAGGATTATCGCTCTCAATATTGAACAGCTCGGGAACAGCATTGCCCTCGGCGTCCTTTGTTATCTTATAGGGACCGCGGAAAACAGGCTTTCTGTAGCTGTCGGTTAACGCAAAGTGCTCTACTACCCTTCTGCTGAAGCAGTAAGGGCAGTTTATAGGGCAGCCCACAACAGGGCTGTATACCTTTGTATTAAGATGCGTATCATGGTTGATATCCCTGAGAACGCGCTTCAGAGCTATCTGATGACCTTCATAATAAACACGCACCTTCTGTATCTGGTCAAGTATACTTGAAGCAAGATCCTTGTATTCTTCAAGCTCCTCTCTTACAGGATACATCTCAACACGCATCTTGTTATAGTCATAACCTGCGAAGTTTATGTAAAAGATATTCATAAGCCTGTTTATGATCTCAGGCTTTTCGATCATTGTAATGATACCCGCCGACAGCGCATCAGTATAGTAGTCTTCAATTCTCAGCATAAAACATCTTCCCTCTCATTTTCCTTTATTTATAGCTTGAAGACGGCTTTGAAAAAAACAGTGCTTTTTTTGATGCTGAGTCATAGAGTGTAAATAATGAAAGATCCATATTAAGCCCCCTGTTCAATGTGCTCCATTTTAAGCTCTCTCTTATACTTATAGTAAGTATTATTGGAAAGCCCTATCTTTTTCATGCACTCCTTATCGGAGAGCACCCCCTCAAAATCCTTGCTTAGCTTGATTATAAGGGGTTTAACAGCCTTACTTTTCTTAGTTTCATGAACAGCGCCCTTAACAGTACCGATCTGCTTGCCGTTGCTGCGTGCAGTTTCGATCCCCTCGCTGGTACGTCTGATCAGTTCCTTGATCTGATTTTCAGACTGAGCAAAGGCTTTATAGATATCCAGTTCGATCTTATTCGCAATGAAGTGATCGACAGCTGACATAACGCCCTTTAAAAGGTTATTTGCAGCTTGCTCCTCGGCTGAAAAGGAAAGGGAGATAACTCCTTTCAATGCCTCCTTGTAGGACTCGGTATCCAGATAGCGTTCCCTGATAAAGACAAGCTGAATATTCTTACAGACCAGCTCTTTATACAGGACAAACGCCTCGGCAGCATTGCTTCCCATTTTACTTACGCTGTCAAATACGATGACATCGTTATTTTCAAGCTTTCGGTAAAGCTTTTCCCATTCCGGGCGATTCACAGACGTTCCCGAAAAAGTCTCTTTTATAATGTCTGCTTCGGGGAAAGCCTTTTTGATATTCCTTATCTGTCTCTCTATCGACTGTTTCTTTGTGGTGATACAACAGTAGCCATATACCATATTTTTACCCTTCCATATCAGCTGTGCAGCAGGAAATATTTTGGATCTTTCAATTATAATGTATTTAAGTTATTATTCAGATGATAGAATAAGAACAATTTCGAAGCTTTTCAGCCTCTGCTATATATCAAATATTAATAATCCGACAATAGATACAGATATTATACCACATTTTTCAAAAGAAGTCAACTTTTTTGATAGAAACTACAAAAACGTCATTTTTAATATAAAAAATCCCCCGCAAGCCCTATTATCATATAACATCAATAAATTACAAAAAAATGCTCTAAACAGACTTTTCTATAAAATCGAGCTAAAAAAGCTCCTCTGTTTAACCATAGTGCTTATACAGAAGTTTTATGCTTATTATTGAGAGAACCCCTTTTGAAAAAGGGGCTTCTCTCAAACTCTCTCCCTAAAACTTTCAGTTTTATTTTTTCTCATATAGGGCTCGCTCTGTTATTATTACAGGGCTTTTTTATTTTAAACGAGCCCTATATGAGAAAAAATCAGCTAAAAAAGTCTTTGGAAAGGGGTATGGGGGAAAGCCTTTCTTCAGAAAGGTTTCCCCCATAATTAACTATAAGCTTCTATATGAGCATTGCGGTTAAGCAAAGGAGCTTTTTATCACGTAAAGATAAGTGCGCCGCTGTCCTCCATCATGCCGAGGAGAAAATACCGTGCTTCCTCGCGGAGCTCTGGCTTAGCCATGTAGTACATATAAGTCTCGACCTTATTCAGTGTGCTTGCAGTCCTGCCCTCTATCTTGAACTGCTCAAAGCCCATGGGGACGTACTTCTCCCATATAGCTTCTGGAGAGATATGCGTTTTCAGCTCCTTGATATCGAAGATGCTGCGCTTTGAGTAGGGACAGGCACTGAAATGGTTGGGATCGTACTTTTCAAGGTCAAAGGGCACGTTGGGATACTTTTTGATATGGTTGCAGAAGGCTATCTGCTGCTGACTGATGTCCTTGTAGTGCTGAAGTCTGCCCTGACATTCGGGCTGACAGCAAGCATTCACCAGAAGCTCTATGTCCTTTTTCCGCGGCATATCTTCAAGGATATCGAATTTATTGTTCAGGTCGTAATCCGCAACGACAACGTGATAATCCTTTTCAAGCTCCGCCATAAGAGCTTCCTTTGAGTTAAGGCGCTTGCAGGTAGAGCTTGTAAGCTTGTACTGCGGAAACTCCTTACGGATATAATCTTCAAGTATGGGCGAAGCAACGATGACTTCGTTCATACCGTTGTTTGCAAGGTGTAGCATCATGTTGCAGCGCTCATCGCTGAGGTGCTTCTTTTCAAGCATTATATTCGTGAACGTAAAGCGAAGCGGTATGCCGCGGTTATTGAACTCCCTGATGACTGTTTTCATGTAGTTCTTATCGGTATTGCCGCCCTGAGACCTGCCGCCGTTCCATAGACACGGCGGAAAAACTCCGTATACAGAGGCTATCTCCACGCCCTCGCGGAAGAAGTCGGGACGGTTTTTAAGCATTTCCGCAAAGAGCAGATTAAGCTTGAAGCTGCCCGAAAAATCGGGAAGATGAAAACGTACTCGCATAGTATTCTCCTTAAATTTTATATATAGGCTTATTTTAGTGTTTTTATTATAAATTAGGAATTAACGCATTGACTTAATGAACCTATGAATGGGATTCCAAAGGGACTTTGTTCCTTTGGCAGAGTGACTCCCCATAAGATGGGGAGATGTCCGAAGGACAGAGGGGACGTACCGGTAAGGTCAGAGACAGCGTCTCTGGTGGGTTTGGGCAAAGCCCAAATATCGAAGGCGCTTCGCAAGGGTGAATCCCGAAAACAATCCAGTGAATTGTTTTCGGGAGAGGGACGCCTTGCAAGTGAAGGCGTCCCTTAACTAAACTGTATTCTAATTATATCATCAAATCCCGAAAATAGCAATACGCGCGGCAAAAAAGCTGCGCTCCCTGCATTGACAAAGGGAAAGATATGATATATGATAAAGAAAATGTGACACTGAGCTATTCTCTCTTGAATGTTATTATTGAAAGCACGTTTTCCATGGAGCACTTTCAGAAAGGAGGAGATCTATGACGGGCAAAGAATACTCCAGACTATACCATAAATCCCGTGACAAGGCATACGACGCACTGTTTGAAGAATACTGCAATTACGTTTACGCTATAGTTTACAACAGACTGAGAGGTATTGCTTCACGGGAGGACATTGAAGAATGCGTCAGCGACGTTTTCGCAGATGTTTTCTTCGGATATTCAGCCGAATCCGCCGTGAAAGAGGACATGAGAGGCTATATCGGCACTGTTGCAAAGCGCCGCGCTATAAACGCCTTTCACAGTCTTACCGCAAGGCAGAAGCACTTCTCGGGCAATGCCGACGAGGAGCTTGTCACTATAAGCTCCGATAAGGATATCGAAGCCGATTCCGACAGCGCCGAGACGAGAAGCATACTGCTGAGCAAGATAAACGAGCTGGGCGAGCCCGATTCAACGATCATACTCCAGAAATACTATTACGAGCGCTCCTCGGCTGAGATAGCGGAAATGCTGTCAATGAAATCCTCGGCTGTACGTATGAGAGCCGCAAGAGCTCTGGAAAAGCTGAGAAAAAAACTGGCAAACGTCGGTATCACACTGTAAAGGAGCTGAGTAATATGAAAGAAATGCGTGGTTTTGATATGCTGGATAATGCAGACGACAAGACAGTTGACCTTCTTTCGGAGGTACCTGTTCTTACAAAAGAAGAAAAAGAGAGGATGCTGGCTATGAGTAAGAAAAAGCTGGACACTATGAACAGAGAAAGCAATATAAACATAAGCAATGACGAAGTCGAAGTAAGCGGCGTTGAGCGCTACAAGCGCCCGAAATGGCAGATGTTCACATCTGCGGCAGCCTGCCTGCTCCTTTTGGGAGGTATCGCAGGCGGCACATATGCCATGAGCAGAAAGGGCGGCGCTCCCTCGCAGCAGCTTACCGAGGCAGAAGCTACCACCGCAGAGTCCCAGACAGAGCAGGATATGCTGCCTACAGAGGCTGTGGAAATGAGCAATGAGGAGCTTCAAAGCATTGCAAAACAGCTTCTTGAAAACGCAGAAACACTGGACACTCTTGCAGGCGGTATACCTGTGGGATTTGAGTTCAAGAGTTCCGATCCAAAAGCTGTATTGATAGACGATATAAAGGGAGTCAGCTATAAGCAGATCGAAGGGATAGATTCACTTGACGAGATACGTGAACTAATGAATGACACTTTTGCGGAGCCTGTTATCCTTGAGTTTGAAGAAAAGCTTTTCGATGGAGCAACTCCTGCATTTATCGAAAAGGACGGAAATATACTCTTTACCGATAAGGTAACAGGTCACCGCTTCTATTTTGAGGGAGAGCCGGAGATAACAAGAAACGACGACGGCAGCGGTTTTTCTATGGTTATCAACAATAAGAGCAATTCGGGCAGCGGTCAGGTAAACTTCAAGGTAGCCAAGATCGACGGCAAGTACAGGATAAACAATTATTCCGCATCTATGGGCTATGCAGCCTCTGACGAAAACCTCAGCGAGGAAGCCGATCCTATGGCTATTGCATATCAGGCAAAGATAGCACTTAACGAGGCTCTTCAAGCTGCATTTCGCAATGACGTTAAAGTTGACAGAAACTACTGTATGGCTGACGAAGCTATTGAGAACATCTTCGGTTCAGATGATGAGGAAGCTCAGAAGCTCTTTGATGAGTGGCAAGCAAAGTACGCTTATTTTTACAGAGTTACGGATACTCGTTTCAATTCATTAGACGATGTAGTCGACTATATCTCAGAACGTGTATGCGGAGACTACAGAGATACCCTGATAAACAACGACATAAAGGGCGGTTACTGTGAGAAAGAAGGTCAGCTCTACTGCCTGAAACGCAACGGCATCTCCCACAATGTCCCATTTGACTTCACCACCAAAACTTTGATAGCCGACAAAACAGATTCATCAATGATCGTTAAGACCTCATTTATTTTAGACGGCGAAGAAAAAAACATGGATATACAGCTTTATCTCATTGACGGCAAGTGGAAAATAGCAAGATATTATTTGTGACATTATAACACAAAAAGCTTCCGAAAGTATCAGCTTTCGGGAGCTTTTTATTGCTTTGCCGCAAAAAACGTTGACATCGGCTTTTTTGCAGAGTATAATATGAATATCACAACACAAACCGCCCATATTTACGCTTAAAATGAGGAACTGTCATGAAATTCAGGATAAAACACAAGACAACGCTGTTTTACTACGGGATAATCGCTCCGTGGATAATCGCCGCAGCGGCTCTTATCATATTTATAGCCCTTGGCTTTACTATCGAAGATGTTACGCCTACCTACGTACTTTTCGCCATAGTAACCCTTTGCATTGCCGCTGAACTTATATTTACGCTGCTTCATATCATCGAGGGCTTTTTCGGAGCAAAAATCACAGTAGAAAGCGACCGTATCAAGGTGAAAATGCTGCTAAGACGCAAAAACATCAGCTTTGATGATATCGAAAATGTAAAATACAGGCATTGTTACGACATAGAGGAGGACCAAACGCCACTGTTCCAAACCAGATTCAGCCCTGCCGAGCACTACGGGCGTGTGCGTTCAAAGCTGATATTCTATCTCAGCTCGGGCAAGAAGCTGATACTCACCGACGACGCAAGAAGCTACCAGAAAAAAAAGCGGCACTGGACCGCCTATCCTGACCGTGATCCCGACGAGGACGTAAAGCTCTATCAGGCGTACAAATGCTACTGTGCCGCCGCCCGTCATAATTATTGATAAGCCATAACTATCGGCGCGTCTTTTGACGCGCCGAAGCTTTTTGTTTCAGCCATAATCAACAAAATATTATTGACTTGCGTGAAATAATATGATATAATACATACAATGAGAAGTGTTCGGATTTTATTTTGGAACGAAAGAAGGTGGAAGCAAAATGTATGTGCAGGGCAAATGTTACAAATGCGGCGGATTTATGGCTGTGGACGGTTCAGAGGACGCTTCTGTATGCCCGTTCTGCGGCAAGCCCTTTATCGTTGAAAAGGCTATCCAAAACTTCAATGAAACTGCACCGCATGACATAGGCGTAGAAAAGGCATCTTATGATTACGACAGTGACTTCGTTGTGGAGAGAAGCGTGCTTATCCGCTACAACGGCTACACCAAAAAGGACGTAAGGATACCAGACGGTATCACAGTTATCGGAGAATCTGCCTTTCAGGGCATGAACAACATCGAATCCGTTTATATCCCCGACGGCGCCGAGCTTATCAGCGAGGGAGCATTTTCGGGCTGTAAGAATTTGCAGGCTATCCACATTCCCGATAGTCTCATAACTATAGACAGAGAAGCTTTCAACGGCTGCATGAGACTGAAAAACATAAACTTCCCCGATAATCTAAAAAATATCGAGGCAGGCGCTTTTATAGGCTGCATAAGTCTTGAAGCCGTAACTCTTCCAAAAGAGCTTGAAATACTTCCGTGGAGAATTTTCGAGGACTGTACAGGTCTGAAATACGTTTTTATCCCGAAAAAAATCAAAACTATAGAGGACTACGCCTTTGCCGAGTGTACAAGTCTCGAAGAAGTAAAATTTGAAAGTCTCCACTTTGACGACGGCACTGCTGAGGGCATTTTCAGAATAGGAATGAACGCATTCAAAAACTGCAAAAATCTCAGCAGCATAAATATCCCCGAAACAGTAAGATTCATCGGCAATCAGGCTTTTAGGGGCTGTTCCAGTTTGAAAAAGCTGCTTATCCCAAAGAGTATCAAGGCTGTCTATCCCCTCGCCTTTGCGGACTGCACCGCTCTTGAACAGGTGACATTCGAGGGCGATACTGAGCTTTACAAGGGCAGCAACCCTTATAAATACGAGAAAAATGCCGCTACCTTTTATAACTGCCCGAAGCTCCTGAATGTAAGCTACAGCAAGATCCAGCCGAATTACTGGGCATTTCCTGCGTATACCAAGGCTCAGGAGCCTGCAAATATGGAAAACGGCAGGTGCAGATACTGCGGCGGAGAGTTCAAAGGTCTTTTCGACAAGGTCTGCTCTGTATGCAAGAATCCGAAGGACTACTAAACACATAAGCGCTGGCGTGATGAATATCACGCCAGCTAAAATAAGAAAGAATAAAGAAAAACGAAGAAATAATAATTAAAGTGTCCGCTTTCGCGGACATATACTTATCTTTCGCCGCAAGGCGGCACTTTTATTATTATTTATTATTTCTTCACTGTTCTTTATTCTTTAAAAACAGGCATAAAGCTAAACTTTATGCCTGTTTGCTTTGATATTGTACTTTTACTTAGTATCTTCCGTCGGCTTTCTTCTGCCATGGAATATCTCCTTCTGGATATACAGCTTTTCATCTGCCTGTGCTATCAGCTGTGCGGCTGTAATAGCTCCCGAGCGGCAGGTAGCACAGCCCGTACAAACCGATATAGTCGGGATAAGGTCGGCGCATTTTTCGCGGAGAGCGTTCACCTCGCTCTGTATAGCCTCCTGTACCTCTGCCTCCTCGCTGACGATAAGCACAAATTCATCGCCGCCGTATCTGGCACAGAATCCGTGAAGCTTATCCGAAACATTATGCAGAGCGTCCGCAACGAGCTGGAGCGTTCTGTCTCCCACTATATGACCGAATTTATCATTGACCTGCTTAAAGTCGTTGACATCTATCATATGTATCCAGAAAGGCTTTTCCTCCGTAGCACCGTGTATCATGTCCTGCAGGAAAATCTCCATACGTCTGCGGTTATTGAGTCCTGTTAAGGCGTCGGAGTATATCTCGCTGTTCTGTATCTCAAGAAACGCAAAATGTATTGGCAGGAAAATTCCGAGGGAAACGATAGGCGAAAGGGGCAGGATACCCTCCAATATCGCAGTTGCCGAGGGTATTATTATAAACAACAGGGGCAGACGGTATTCTTTTTTCAGCTTTACCTGCTTGTTTGAAAAGCTCTGCGCAAAGGAGTATATTCCGCTGCCGAAAAGCTGTATAAAAATAAAGATAATATGTACGATATAGCCGTCTGCAAACTGGAATATATCATTTTCGTCGATATAGAAATAAAATCCATTAAAAACAGAAGCTATGGTGATCATGCAGTCTACGGCTGCAATAGCGTAGTGCATTCCCATAAGGAGCTTCATATTCTTCGATTTATTCTGGTCGATACGGTAGATAACGAATATGCACCAGCCTAAGGTCAGAAGCGTTACTGCAATAAGTCCAACAGTATTGGTCAGCTTGTTAAGCGTAGTATTGAACGGCACAAGTCCGCCCTGTCCCAACGCCCAGAAAATGTCGCTCATAAGGTAGATTATGAAAAACAGTGCCATTCCTCTGAAATGCCGCATTTGCAGGTCTGTACCAACGTTTTTGTTAGCCTTGACGATGATGCCGATAGAAAAGAATATGCAGAACATCTCCGTTATCACGTAAGAAATATAAATAGCAGAGCCATTCATCTGAATCCCCCCTATAATTCAGAAATTTATTATTACAGAAATTTTGCAAACAGTTCTTCTTATATTATATAATATCATATTAATGTATTGAAGATATTGTTTATTTTGTAAACAGTTGCATTTTTTTGATATTTGTAGCATTTTACAACAAAGTCTGCTTCTGATTGGTAAAAGTGTCCGCTTCGCAAACGGATTTAAACATCAGCAAGCCAACTCAAAATTTTCACTTCTGAATCCATGACTGTTTGCCTTGACAATAGCACCGATACAGTGTATAATAGTCCTTGTTTGCAAAAATCGTCTTTTTATTCGGGAGGAATAGATATAATCAAGAAAATACTGCTCATTTTGCTGAGGCTTCTGTCGATACCCTATGTGTACGGCGTCCTGCTCATAACTCTGATATGGAGAAAGCCCACATACACCCATAACTTCAAGCCGCCGTTCTGGGAAATAGCCCAGCTTATAGGCGGAAACAGGCATATGCTTTTCGATATAATCGGGAATATACTCCTGCTTTTTCCGCTGGGATTCTTTCTGCCAATATGGTTCAGAAAGGCTGACAAGCCGAAAAAAGTCGTCCTTATATGCTTTTTTGTCTCGGTTGCCATCGAGATAACACAGCTTCTCACCACACGGGGATATTTCGAGACTGATGACCTGCTCCACAACACTATCGGAGCTCTTATGGGAGCGCTTATAGGCTGTTCCCTTGCAAAACGGCTGTATTCGGACGATAAAAAAGCTCAGCAAAAATAAAAACAGCCTCCTTATGCGGAAAAGCGCAAAGGAAGCTGTATTTTTTTAGCCGTAAATGCTCATAAATTCAAGATCGTAAGTAACGCTTTCAATTTCGGATCTGGATCTTTCAGCGTCTTCCATACCCCTGAGTATAGCGTTTATTTCATCTTCGAGGCTGTCATAATATGGCTTCAGGAAGAAGTTCATAAGGTTCTCAGGATCTTCAAGAGCGTTGCTCTTTATAAACTCCTGAACCTCTGCATCATTTTCAAAACACGGCACATTTACATTTTCTTCTTTATCAAAAATATCCTCGGGAAGAGAGGAAAGAGCTACGTAAATAGTCTTTTCAGGCAGGAATTTGCGAAGCTCAGCCAGAAAAGTCCTTACCTTGATATTAGTGTTCATAAATATCACCTCATCATAAAAATTTGATAATTTCTACTTGTATCCATCATAAAAATATATAATGCGATATAAAATAGAATAAAGTGTAAAAACTGTGATAAAAATTACTGTCAGGAAAATTTCTCACATAATACCGTGCTTTAACTTTATATCGATATTATACCACTGTGCCTCTAAAAAATCAACAAAAACTATACCAAATAAATAAAAAACCGCTTTTTTTACAAGAAAAACGTACGCTGATTGTATAATGTGAATAATGCGGCGAAGCAATTTTTATTACATTCCGTAGAATAAAATCCACACATAATCTTTTGTATTATTTTTGCCTATTTATCGAACAAAACCGACTGACAACCGATATGCATAAAAAATCATATAAAAATAATATATGCCATACAAAGAAAAATAATTAAAACAAGTTACACAGCGTCGACTAATTGTTAAAAATACATGGCGGATAATATTTAATTCACAGTTGTTGCAATGCTTTCACAATTATTGGTGGCGTTCTGAAAGAAAGAAGCAATATTTGGTCATCTGGGAACAGCTTGTTTCGATAATTTGAATACTGTCAGCTATACCTCAAGTGTTATTTTTATGTAATATTACGAATAGACAAATTTGGGGTTGACATCCCCATATAAATATGATATAATAACTCGAAAAATACGAATCGTAACTAATTGTTTGGATTATACTAATAGTTAACGGATTTTGATTTGGGATTAGATCAAGCAAGTGACTGTATCTTTTATTTTTTTGGAGGGAATTATTATGAAAGTTTCATTTTCACCACCGGATATTTCGGTCCTCGAAATTCACGAGGTATGTGAAGCACTGAAATCAGGCTGGATAACCACAGGACCAATGACTAAGCGCTTTGAAAAGAACATCGCCGAAATGATCGGCGTTAACAAAGCCTGCTGCCTTAATTCACAGACTGCCTGTGCTGAAATGGCATTAAGACTTCTCGGCGTAGGCGAGGGTGACGAGGTCATCACAACTGCTTATACATACACTGCAACTGCTGCTGTTGTATGCCACGTTGGCGCTAAGCTGGTGCTCGTAGATACTATGCCAAACAGCTTCGAGATCAATTACGATCAGGTCGAAAAGGCTATCACAGAAAAGACCAAGGTGATCATTCCTGTTGACCTCGGCGGCGTACCATGCAACTATGCAAGACTTTTCCAGATCGTTGACAGCAAAAAGTCTCTGTTCAAGCCTAAGAACAAGATCCAGGAGGCTATCGGACGTGTTGTTATCAGTGCTGATACTGCTCATGCTTTCGGCGCAAAATGGCGCAATATGAATGTCGGCAATATCGCTGATTTCTCAAGCTTCAGCTTCCACGCTGTAAAGAACCTTACTACCGCAGAGGGCGGCGCTCTTACATGGCGTCCTATCGACGGTATCTCAGATGAGGAGATATATCATCAGCTCCAGCTCTTCAGCCTCCACGGTCAGAGCAAGGACGCACTTGCAAAGACTCAGCTGGGCGCTTGGGAGTATGATGTTGTCGGAACATGGTACAAGTGCAATATGACTGATGTGGCTGCTGCTATCGGACTCAAGCAGCTTGAGAGATATCCCCGTATGCTTGACCTCAGACATCAGATAATCAACTACTACGATGAGGCTCTCCACGAGATCGGTATCGAGACTCTCCCCCACTACACCAACGAGTACTCATCTTCGGGACATCTCTATATCACAAGAGTTCCGGGTATATCCTTAGAGGAGAGAAACGAGATAATCACACGCATGGCCGAGCAGGGCATTGCGACAAACGTGCACTACAAGCCCCTTCCTATGCATACAGCATACAAGAACCTGGGCTTCGATATTGCTGATTATCCTAACGCTTACGAGCACTTCAAGAACGAGATAACACTTCCGCTTCACACCTGTCTTACCGGTGAAATGGAAAACTATGTAGTAAGCAATTACATAAATATAGTAAAGGATTACCTTTGATACTGCGCCGCTGGGAAGATCTCCCTTCATTCATGAAAACGGAAGAGGTAAGACCGTATTGGGAGATATTATGGAAAAAGCGCGGACATCTGGCAGTAAAGCGTGCATTTGATATCGTCACCGCACTTTTTCTGCTGATGATAGCAGCGATACCGATGATAATTATCGCTGTAATGATAAAGCTGGATTCAAAGGGACCTGTGCTTTATCGTCAGGAAAGAGTAACTACATACGGAAAGCGTTTCCGTATACATAAATTCCGTACTATGGTACAGAATGCCGACAGAGTGGGTTCAGCTGTTACCGTAAGCAATGACAACAGAATAACCCGTGTCGGCTCTATGCTCCGCGGACTCCGTCTTGACGAGCTTCCGCAGCTCATCGATGTGCTTCAGGGCACTATGAGCTTTGTGGGTACCCGTCCCGAAGCTTCAAAATATGTGAAAATGTACCGTCCCGAATTCAACGCTACACTTCTTATGCCCGCAGGCATAACAAGTGAGGCTTCTATCAGATACAAGGACGAATATAAGCTTTTAAGCGCTTCAGAGGACGTTGATAAAACTTATATAGAGCAGGTGCTCCCCGGAAAAATGGTGTGGAACCTTAATTCCATTGAACGTTTTTCATTTTTCCGCGAGCTGCTGACTATGGTCAGAACTGTTCTTGCTGTTTTAGGAAAAGAATATGATTGAGGAGTTGTCAGATGGTCACCATCAGAAAAATGTCCGCGTCAGAAGAGAAAAGCATCAGGAAGCTTTCAAAGCTCCATACCCGTGCATTTCCTGATTTCTTCCTCACACAGCTCGGTGTGGGATTTCTTGACGCTCTGTACAAAGGTTATCTGAATGACGAAAGGTCGGGCATAATAGTTGCCGAGGACAACGGCAGACTTGCAGGCTTTATCGCTTATTCCTATGATTACCCGAATTTCTACAAGGGACTGATAAAGCATCATCTGCTTAGATTCGCTTTCTGCTCACTGGGAGCGGCTGTCAGACACCCTTCATTTATCAAAAGACTGCTTGGAGCTTTTAAGAAAAGCGATTCAGTAGTCAAAACAGAAAAATACGTTGAGCTTGCTTCTATATGCGTTGAACCGAAAATGGGCAAGCAGGGCATAGGCTCTAAGCTCATCGATCACCTCAAGGGTATGGTGGACTTTGATAAGTACGCCTATATAAACCTTGAAACAGACGCCGTAAACAACGACGCTGTAAATAAATTCTATGTAAAGAACGGCTTTAAGCTGGCAGGAAGTTATTTTTCTCCCGAGGGCAGAAAAATGAACGAATACAGATTCGGGGGCTGAGGGGGCTGAAATGTCAGTGAAAATGCTTTATATCCTTAATCTTGCGGAAAAAGTCAATAATTTCTCATATTCCGCAATGATAGCTGCACAAAAGCTGGGTATCGAGTTCTCTATCGCAGGAAACTGGGGATATCCAAACGACGCAGCAAGAGAAGCCGATGAAAAAAAATACGGTATAAAGATCTATCAGGTCGATTTTATTCGCACTCCCTACGATCCTCGTAACTATAAGGCTTATCGTCAGATAAAAGCCATTATGGAGCGTGAAAAATTCGACCTGATACACTGTAATACACCTATAGGCGGCATAATCGGAAGATTAGCCGCAAAAAAATGCAGGATCAAGACCGTTATTTATCAGGCACACGGATTCCATTTCTATAAGGGTGCACCTTTCATTAACCGCGCCCTGTTCTATCCCGTAGAAAAGTTTTTAGCCAAGTACACCGATGTTCTTGTAACTATCAATAAGGAGGACTTCGGTATAGCCAAGACCTTCAAGCTCAGGAACGGCGGCGAGGTACACTATGTTCACGGCGTTGGCATAGACCTTTCCGTTTATGACGGCATAGCAGAACACAGAGCTAAAAAGCGTGAGGAGCTCGGTCTCGGAAACGACGATATCGCTGTTATATCGGTGGGCGAGCTCAATAAAAACAAGAACAATATAGTCATTGCACAGGCTATGGCAGAGGTAAACAACAAGGATCTCCATTATTTCCTGTGCGGCGTAGGTCAGGAGGAGGCTGCGATAAAAAGCTTTGCCTCAGAGCACGGACTTACGGATAATATTCACTTTCTCGGCTACAGGAATGATGTCAAGGAGCTTTTGTCAGCCTGCGACATCTTCGTAATGCCCTCTTTCAGAGAAGGTCTTTCACGCTCGCTTATGGAGGCTATGGCCTGCGGTCTGCCCTGCGTTGTCTCGAAAATACGCGGCAACACCGACTTAGTGCCAAAGGGCGGCGGTCATCTTTGCTCACCTTCTTCCTCAGCAGAATTTGCAGAGGGATTAAGGGACTGCATTGCATCGGACAGAAAGGCTATGGGCACACTGAATATGCAGTCCGTAAAAAATTTCGATATCAGCATTGTAATTGCTGAATGGGAAAAGATCTACAAAGATGTTTTATAAGGAATTATTGTTATGACCAGAACGGATAACAAGGTATCATTCAGCTTATCTTCGATTTGCTATCTGATATATTTTCTGTTAAAGCCGTTTTATCTTTTTGACAGCGGCACCCTGCAGCTGGGCGATTTCTTCCTGCTGCTTTCCTTTGCCTTTCTGGTATATGAGAGGAAAAAAGGACTTAGAAACGAGGATCAGATATTCGAGCTATTCCTCGTCTGCGTTTTTACTATCAACTTTATCTATTTTTTCATATATCACGGCAGTGAATTCCTGAAATCCTGTCTGTATTATGTATTCAACTTCATTGTTATACTGTGCTTCAGGCACTTTATGTACGACAAGAAATGGCTGAACGCCCTCGGAGTTGTATGCAAATTCAACCTTCTGATACAGCTGGCGATATTCCTGCTCCACAGGGGCGCCTACTGGGAGGGCACATACAGATACATGGGAACCTATACCGATCCTAACCAGATGGGATTCGCGGTAGTTTCCACGCTGGCGATACTCTTCCTGCTCAAGGACAAATGGAAATACCTGTACGTCCTTGTAGCGGCACTGCTTATAGTTCAGACCTCGTCGGGCGGTATGCTCATAACCCTCTGCCTGCTGGTAGGTCTCGACGCTATGATAATACTGAAAAAAGCTATGGATAACGGCGGTATATCCTATACATTATTATTTATTATAATATTCGGTATCGGAGCTGTTATCATTCTCATTATGGCAGATATCATCCATATCGACTGGGCTCACTTCCGTATTTCAGATAAGCTCCACAGCAACAATTCTGTGCTCCAGAGCTTTATCAACGACAGAGCGCTCAATGTCGCTCAGGAACACCCCGAGTACTTCCTTTTCGGATACGGCGAGGGCTTCTCCTTCCCGAGATACGGACACAGTGAGGAGCTCCATTCAACATGGATATCCCTGTGCTATTATTACGGAGTTCTCCCCTTCTTTATACTTCTTGCGTGGATATACTCCAATCTAAAGCATATAAAACTGGAAGTCGTGCCTGTGTACGTTGCCATATTCCTTGAGGCATTCACACTCGCAAACCACAGACAGGCTTCTTTCTGGATGATAATCCTGCTTGCAAACGTATGCTGCCGTGACGACAGCGCTTATGAATATAACAATGAATCAGAAATTGAGGAGATAAAAAGTGCATAATTGTTTAGTGACGGTATTTTGTCTCGCATATAACCACGAGAAATATATCAGAACTACCTTTGAAGGTTTTATCAAGCAAAAAACCACATTCAAATTCAAGGTCCTTGTACACGATGACTGCTCAACAGACAGTACTCCCGAAATAATCAGGGAGTATATGGAGAAGTATCCTGATATGTTTGAAGCCATTTTACAGGACGAAAACAAATATCAGCAGGGCATAGATATCGAAGACAGATATATACTTCCAAAAATCACCACCAAGTATGTGGCATCCTGCGAATGCGACGACTACTGGACTGATCCAAATAAGCTGCAAATGCAGGTGGATTACATGGAAAAGCACCCTGACTGCTCTCTTTGTGTGCATAACACAGAGAAAATACTCGAAAACGGCGAATCCACGGGAAAGAGCTTCAATCCCTCCCGCAAAGAGCAAGATTACACTTTCAAGGACATCGCTCTTTCAGAGCCGTCAGCATACTTCCATTTCAGCTCGCTCATGTGGAGAAACGATACTTTCAGGGAGAAAAATCCCGCCTTTGAAATGAGGGGTATCGGCGATTATCCTATGGCGCTGTATTTCGCTTCGATAGGCTATATCCACTACATACCGAGGATAATGTCCTGCTACAGACTGAATTCCATCGGCTCATGGTCGTCTATGATGGATTCGGACAACAGCAAAAAAGTAACTCAGCATAAAAACATTATCAAGGGCTTCAAGTCAATAGATGATTTTACCAAACAAAAGTACTCATCTATTATCAAAAAGGCTATAAACCGCGAGGAAGCCAAGATAATGGTGCTCGAGGACAAGTATTCTTCTCTGCTCACTTCGCCGCGCTGCTTTGCTGCATTATGCAGAACTATGACTCATAAAACAGTCAGAAAGTTGAATGATAGGATACAGGCGGTGCATAGGAAATGAAAAGAGACACAGTAGTTACTAACCTAATCTGGAGACTCGGAGAACGCTTCGGCGCAAAGATGGTGCAATTCCTTGTACAGATGATCCTTGCGAAAATGCTTGCTCCCGAGATATGGGGAACTATCGGTCTTATCCTCATATTCATCGAGGTATTGCAGGTATTCATCGAAAGCGGACTGGGAAATGCTCTCATTCAGAAAAAAGACGCCGACGACCTTGACTTTTCCACCGTATTTTACTTCAACTGCGTGATATGCGGTGCGGCATATCTGCTGATGTTCTTCGCAGCGCCGCTGATAGCGTGGTTTTATAAAGCTCCCGAGCTTACATCTGCTATCAGGGTAATGAGCCTGGTGCTTGTTGTTTCGGGACTGAAAAACGTTCAGCAGGCATATGTCAGCAAAAATATGCTGTTCAAGCGCTTCTTCTTTGCAACGCTTATCGGTACTGTGACCGCCGCTGTAATCGGAATCGCAATGGCGTACTTCGGCTTCGGACTGTGGGCTATCATCGCTCAGAATCTCATAAACGTTACCATTGATACCTGTATCCTCTGGATAACGGTAAAATGGCGTCCGAAAAGAGCCTTTTCTTTCCAGCGCCTGAAGCAGCTCTACTCCTTCGGCTGGAAGCTCTTTGCTTCATCTCTCATGGAGGTCATCTACCTTAAGCTGAGAGGTCTTATAATAGGAAAAAAATATTCCAAGGAGGACCTTGCGTATTATACCTACGGCGAGTACTTCCCTCAGTTTATAACGAGTATCCTCAATTCCTCCATAGACAGCGTACTGCTGCCGTCTATGTCAAGCGTTCAGGATTCGAGAGAAAATGTTAAAAATATGACAAGACGAGCCATAAAGATAGGTACCTACATACTCATGCCATTCATGGTGGGTATCATGGTTTGTGCAGGACCTGTAGTAAGGATAGTTCTGACAGAGGATTGGCTGCCTGTAATACCTTACCTCAGGATACTGTGTATCTCTTATGCTTTCATGCCAATACATACTGCAAATCTCAACGCTATAAAGGCTATCGGAAGAAGCGATACATACCTCAAGCTTGAAATTATCAAGAAATTCGTGGATTTCGCTTCTATACTTGCAACAATGTTCATATCTGTAAAAGCTATGGTATATGGTGTACTTGTAGCGTCTATCATCAGTCAGGTCATCAACGCATGGCCGAACAAAAAGCTGCTGGGCTACAGCTACCTTGAACAGGTAGCGGATATGATACCTCAGATAATCGCGTCAACTATAATGGGCGCTGTTATATATCTCATCAACCTTGTGGATATCCACTATCTGCTCATGCTGGCAATTCAGGTACCATTAGGCGTTATAGTATATATCATCTGCTCAAAGCTGATGCATATCGACAGCTTTGATTACCTGCTTGATGTTATAAAAAGTCTCTTAAACCGAAAGAAGGATAAAGAAATATGAAAAAACTTATGATACTGGGCGGATCAGCTTTCATACTCCCCGTCATCGAAAAGGCTCACCAGCTGGGCTGCTACGTAATTACCTGCGATTATCTCCCCGATAATATCGCTCATAAGTATTCCGACGAATACTGCAACGTAAGCGTTATCGACAAGGAGGCTGTTCTCGAAGCTGCTAAAAAGCACAATGTAGACGGCATCATCTCATTTGCCTGCGATCCCGGCGTTGCTTCGGCAGCTTACGCAGCAGAAAAAATGGGACTTCCCTTCCAGGGACCATACGAATCAGTAAAAATTCTTCAGGATAAGGGACTTTTCCGTAAATTCCTTACCGACAACGGCTTCAACTGCCCTCATTCAAAGAGCTACAGCGACAAGAATGCGCCTTTCAATGATATCGACTTCTTTGACTGGCCTGTTATCGTAAAGCCTGTTGACTCAGCAGGCAGCAAGGGCGTTACAAGAGTTGACGAGCCTGCAAAGCTCTCAGAGGCTATTGAGATTGCTCTGGACTGCGGTCATAACGGACAGTTCATCATCGAGGACTTCATCACATTCAAGGGTTTCCACAGCGACGGAGACTTCTTCACAGTGGACGGAAAGATAGTATTCGGTCCATTTGCAGATCAGCTCTTCGACAAGCAGGCTGTTAATCCATACACACCTGCTATGCTGATATGGCCTGCTACAATGTCAGCCGATGACGACAAGGCTCTCCATGATGACCTCCAGAGACTTATGGACCTGCTCAATATGAAAACAGGTATCTATAACATCGAAGCCTGCGTAGGCGCGAACGGCAAGCCCTACATCATGGAGGTATCTCCCCGCGGAGGCGGCTGCCGAATCGCTGAGATACAGAATATGGCATACGGCGAAAATGCTGACCTTATCGAGAATGAGATAAGAAAGGCAGTGGGACTTCCTCTTACAAAGATAGAGGAGGGCAAGTGCGACGGTCACTGGGTACAGTTCGATATCCATTCCGATACAGACCGCGACCGTATCCTCAAGGCTATCACCATTGATCCCGAGATAGAAAAGAACAACGTAAAATACACTATGATAACTGCTAAGGCAGGCGATGTTGTAAAGCCGTTCACAGGCGCTAACATGACTCTCGGTGACCTGTTCCTGAGATTTGACACCCGTGAGGAGCTTGACAAGGCTATGTCCGATCCGTCACAGTGGCTCAAGATCGAATATCAGGACTGAGCAAATGATAATATATGAAAGAGATAGGCGGATACATCGAGTTTGAGACCTTTCATTCGGATATGCTGTATGACGACGGCATTAAGCTGAACTGCGGCAGAAACGGCTTTGCATATCTTATCGAGAGCAGAAACATCAAAAAAGTACGCTTCCCGAAAATGATGTGCGATTCAAATGACAAGGTGCTCAGCAAATATGATTTGAATGTGAGATATTACTCCATAGGCAGTGATCTGAAAATGGAGGATATCACTTTAGATGAGGATGAATGGCTGTACGTGGTGAATTACTACGGTCAGCTCACAGACGAATATATCATGTCGCTGAAGAAAAAATACGACAGGATAATTCTTGACAATGCGCAGGCATATTTCCACAGACCTGTAAAGGGCATAGATACTGTCTATACCTGCCGAAAATTCTTCGGAGTCGCCGACGGAGCTATACTTTACACCGACGCAAAGCTTGACAGACAGCTCCCTGTTGACGAATCCTTCGGAAGAATGAATTTCCTTCTTGGCAGATTCGAGAGAACAGCCTCCGAGTTTTACGGTGAATATGCCGCAAACAACGATATGTTCTTCGACGAGCCTGTCAAGAGAATGTCACGGCTTACGGAGAATATCCTCCACGGGATAGACTACGGTCTTATCGAAAGGAAAAGAACGGAAAACTTCAGGACCTATCATGAGGCTCTCGCTCCTGTAAACAAACTGGAGCTAAATATCCCTGCCGGAGCTTTCATGTATCCGCTTTATATCGAAAACGGCAAGGCTATAAGAAAAAAATTACAGGATATGAAGATATATATCCCCACATTATGGCCTAATGTACTTGAAAACTGCACTAAATCAGATGCGGAATACGATATGGCAGAAAACATACTCCCTCTGCCCTGCGATCAGAGGTATTCACACAACGAAATCAAATATGTAATCGAGGCGATAAACAATGTATAAACTCCGCGAATTGGAAAGCAGGGACCTTGCCACAATAAACTCATGGAGAAACGATCCCGAGCTGATAAGTCATCTTGCTGCACCCTACAGATACATCAACCTGAGAGTTGACGAGGAATGGTTTGAGAATTATATGAAGTCACGCTCACGCAATGTAAGGTGCTCTATCGTTGATGAAAACGACGATGTGCTTTACGGTCTTATCAGTCTTACAAATATAGATCAGTTCAATCAGTGCGCCGAGCTTCACCTGATGATCGGCGATATCGCACAGCGCGGCAAGGGTATCGGCACCTTTGCTGTAAAGGAACTTCTTCACCACGCATTTATAAATCTTAATCTTCACAGAATAGAGCTTGCTTGTCTGGCTTCAAATGCTGTTTCAGCAAAGCTGTATGAGAACTGCGGCTTCGTAAAAGAAGGCGTTAAGCGCAGAGCTGTGTTCAAGCAGGGCGAATATATAGATATGTATCTGTATTCTATTCTTAAAGAGGAATATATGGAGATAAAAGGAAATGAATGATAATATTTTGGTTACCAGATCCTCAATGCCCGATTTTGAGGAATACTGCAACGAGATAAAAGGTATGTGGGACAGCCACTGGCTCACAAATATGGGCGAAAAGCATATGCAGCTCCAGAAAGAGCTTGAGGAAAGATTCGACGTTCCTCACGTTACACTTTATACCAACGGACACCTTGCTCTGGAAAATATAATCGCTGCTATGAACCTGCCAAAGGGCGGCGAGGTAATAACTACGCCCTTTACATTTGCTTCAACTACACACGCTATCGTAAGAAACGGACTTACTCCCGTATTCTGCGATATCAACGACACAGACTACACCATAAATACAGACCTTATCGAAAGGCTCATCACAGACAATACCTGTGCTATAGTTCCTGTTCATGTATACGGTAATCTCTGCGACGTTGAAAGGATACAGAAGATAGCCGACAAGTACGACCTCAAAGTAATATACGACGCTGCTCATGCTTTCGGAGTTACATATAAGGGCGAAAGCGCTGCCCGCTTCGGAAACGCTTCAATGTTCAGCTTCCACGCTACAAAGGTATTCAATACTATCGAGGGCGGTGCTCTCTGCTTCAAGAACGACAGTCTCGTTCAGAAGCTCAACGATATGAAGAACTTCGGCATACACGGTCCCGAGGACGTTGCATACATCGGCGGAAACGCCAAGATGAACGAGTTTCAGGCTGCTATGGGTATATGCAACCTGAGACATATCGACGAGGAGATCGAAAAGAGGCGCAAGGTCACAGAGCTTTACAGAAGCCGCCTCGAAAACGTCAACGGCATCAAGCTCTGCAAGCCCCAGAAGGACGTTAAGCCAAATTATGGATATTTCCCTGTTGTGTTCGACGAAAAGCTCTTCGGAGCAACAAGAAACGAGGTATTCAAGGCTCTTGCTGAAAACGGCATAAATGCAAGAAAGTATTTCTACCCCATTTCCAATACATTTGAATGCTTCCACGGAAAGTACGATGTAAACCAGACTCCCGTTGCCCTCCATGTCAGCAAGCGCGTGCTCACACTTCCGCTGTATGCTGACCTCAGCGAGGAGATAGTTGAAAAGATATGTGATATAATACTTGGCTTGAGAAAAAGCTGATGAAATATCATTGAAAGCTGAAAAAATCCACTTTTTAGAAAGGCTGAAACCATGAGGAATGATGAAAAAAACGTAATTGATTTTAAGGAGATCTTTTCGCTGATCTTCAGAAGATTATGGCTTATAATCCTTTTCGCCCTTTGCGGCGGTATAATTGCTTTCTGCGTATCCAAGTATTTCATCACACCAAAGTACGAAGCACACCTTAACCTTTATGTCCAGAGCAGCGCTGCCATTGTCAAGAACGGCAGCTCTGCAAGCGATAAAGGAAACGACGTAAACAACCTGAAACAGCTCACAAATACTTATATCGAGGTTCTCAATGACGACCTCGTTATGCAGGATATGAGCAGCGAGCTTATAAAAAGATTCGGCGAGGACAGGATAAGACCTGTTTTCACTATCGACAAGGAACACAATATCCCTGCCGATGAGCTCCGCAGCACTATCTTTATCGAGAGCGTTCCCGATACTCTCGTTCTCAAGCTCAAGGTAATAACCAAGGATCCCGAGGTATCCGTTGCTATATGCAACTACTTCGCAGTATACTCCGACCAGTACCTCCAGAAGGCTATCGGAAGCGAGTGTATTGCCAAGTATATGACATGGGCAAAGTACAATGATGTCCCTGTTTCTCCTAACAAGGTCAAGAATACTGCTCTCGGTATGGTAGCAGGCATACTCATTTCACTGCTCCTCGTATTCTTAATGGACTTCTTTGACGATTCTGTAAGAAACGTAAATACTCTCAGCAACAGATACAACACAGCCGTTATCGGTGAGGTCGGACACTTCAAGACCAAGTTCAGAAGCGGCGAAAAGAAAAGCCGCTTTGTCAGCCTCTTCAACAAATACGTTCCATTTACTGTTGTTGAGAATTACAAGGCTATCCGTACAAGTATAATCTACTCACTTTCATCTTATGACAAGAAGATCATCTCTGTTTCATCAGCAGAGCCATTCGAGGGAAAATCCGTTACTGCTGCAAATATCGCTATTACCCTTGCACAGGGCGGCAACAAGGTGCTCCTTATCGACGCTGACCTGAGAAATCCTGTTCAGCACGAGATATTCCGCATAAGCGAGAAGAAAGGTCTTGCAAACGCTCTTACCAATATTTCCGACCTTGACAAATGCATAAAGAAGACCTTTATGGATAAGCTGGATATCCTCTCCGCAGGCGACGCTGTAGCTAACCCGTCAGAGCTGGTAGCTTCCGAGAATATGGATAAGCTCCTCGAAAAGCTTGAGGAAAAGTACACATACATCATTATCGATACACCTGCCGTAAACTTCTTCACCGACGCAGTTGAAATTGCCAAGAAGGTCTCAGGCATGATAATGGTTGTAAGATACAAGGAAACATCTTCTGCCGATATCGACTCTGCAATGAGCAGAATTGAGTTCTTCGAGGCAAATATGCTGGGCTTCATCATCAACGATATGAAGACCAACAAGAAGTATACCAAGTTCGTTGCTCCGAACAGAAGCATTTTACCTGCTCCGAAGATGACAGACGCTCAGTTACAGAACAAAAACATCAATAAAAACAGAAATACAGGCAGCAGTAAGCCTAAGAGATAATAAAAATCAGCGATACACATTAACCGCAATAATTATATAGAAGCTTATATTTATTTATGGGGGAAACCTTTCTGAGGAAAGCGTTTCCCCCATCCCCCTTTCCAAAGACTTTTATCTGGTTTTTTCGCAGATAGGGCGCTTCATAAATAAAAAAATCCTGCAAAATGCAGGAGCGCCCTATCTGTGAAAAAGCAAAACGAAAGTTTTAGGGAGAGAGTTTGAGAGAAGCCCCTTTTTCAAAAGGGGTTCTCTCAATAATAAACATAAAATTTCTGTATAAATACTATGGTTATAGTGTATCGCTGATTTTTATTGCTGCTTCATGAAGTTTTCCATTGTTTCGACCTTTGCCTTAGCGGTAGATACGTAAGCGTAATAAGACAGGATATAAGAAGCGTCAACGGCATTTATATTACCGTCGCGGTCAACGTCAGCCGCTGTCATCTGCTTGTCGCTGAGGTCGCCCTTTTTATTGATTGAAGTCATTGCATAATAGGTCAGGACTGTTGAAGCGTCAACTGCATTTACCGCCTTGTCGTTATTGACGTCGCCAAGCGAATAATCTGCTGTTATCTCGGGCTTTACAGGTCTTGTGGTAGTTGTCGCAACTGTAGTTGTTACAGGTGGCGCAGTAGTTACAGTAGTCTTGGGATTTTCAGGGATAGTAAACTCTGCCGAGGTCTTGTTTACCTCCAGCATTCTGTTTATCATCTCGGTGTACTCGGTGCGTGTAGCCTTTCCCTTTGGATCAAGACGGCGTTCTTCCTTTGGAGCGCCCTCCTCGCCCTTGCCTTCCATGATATGCCATGTGCAAGCCCAGCATATAGCCTCCCAGTGGTCGAAGTCAACATCGAAATAATCCATGAAATCGTCGCTTCTTCCGAAGTCGATAGCTCGCTCATAATTCTTGTATTCAGAATATCTCATGAGCATAAGAGCTGCGTCCTCTCTTGTTACCCATTTGCCAACGCCGAAGGTATCGGAAAGAACATTCGGATAACCGAAGAACATGGAGTTCTTCTCGCCCCAGAGAAGGGCGTTCTCATACCATGCGCCGTGCTCTACGTCCTTGAATCTTGACTTCAAGCCGCTTACGCTTGGCTTTCCTGCCATTTCATAGAGAGTCTGCACAGCTGCTTCACGGGTGATGAGCTGGCTTGTATCTGTTATGTTGTCATCATCGGAAGCATATTCAACAGCAGCAGCCTTTGGAGTTTTATCAAGCTTTACTTTGTTATCAAAGGCGATGAAGAAGATATTGTCTCCGCCTGTGGAGGTATCTCCGCCGTAATCTATCTTCCATGCGTGGAATTTGCCGTAGTTCCAGATATCCTCATCCTTTCCCTCGTTGTGAGTCTTTATGAGGAACGGATTGTAGCCGATATCAAGCTCGGTAAACTCGTTTATGAAAGCCTGCAAAAAGCGCAGATTCGGATTGTGTGACAGGTCGAGACCTGTCAGCTCGTTCTGCATACAGTCAAGGTAGGCAAGCTTGGGATTTTTTGATACATCAATACTTTTAAGCTTATTATATGAGCATATGAGCTTGTTAAGCTCTGGATTATGGCTGACATCAACGCTTGTGGCGTTATTGTTGGAGCAGTTATAGTATTGCAGCCCGGGGCACTTGCTGACGTCGATACTTCCTAAATTCGGGTTATCCCAGACGTCAAGCCTCTTCATCAGCGGGCAGCAGGTAACGTCCAGCGTCTTGAATTTATTTCTGAACGCGTCAAGGTGCTGCATTCTCGGATTATGGCTGAGGTCAAGCTCTGTCAGCTCACAGTCTCCGCACATAAGGTGCTCCAGCACGGGGTTGTGGCTTACGTCTATCTTTTTCAGCGGATTTGAGTTGCACTCGATATAGGACATCTCGGGATTCTGCGCAACGTTCAGCGAGGTCAGCTTACAGTCATAGCAGTATACCCACTGAAGTGTGGGAGTTGACGAGAAATCCAGCGAGGTAAAGAGATTTCCCGAGCACCATATGCCTGTTATCTGCTGATTCTTGCTGAGGTCCATGGTGGATATCTGGTTATCCATGCAGTAAAGTCCGCGGAGCTCCGTGATATACTCTATACCCTGCAAGGACTTGATATTCATGTTGTTGCACCAGATGTTTCTTGCAACAAGAAGCTCATCTGCGTCTAAGGTGCCGTTTTTATCCTTATCAAAGGCGCTGGAGATATACGACCTGAAATTCGGATCTGGAAAGGTCGTTGCATTGACCTTTACGGGTTTGAGATTCGAGGTATAGTCTGCCGCATACACAGCTGAGGGCTCAGACGATACTGAAAATGTTGTGGAAAATGGAACAAAAGCTGTTACAGCCGCTATAAGAGCAGCCGTAAGTTTATTAAGTTTCATTGTTATCACCTGCCGTTTATGTTATTTTTTTCAGCCATATGGCTTTTACTCATTATATCATTGTATAATGGTAATTTCAAGACATATTTTGTGCTTTTTTCAAAAAAACGCTCCGACTGTACCTTGCAAATACAGTCGGAGCTTGTTCTATTGCCTTTATTATTTATCAAACACTCTTTCAGCGTCATATCTCATCTGCTTCAAGAGCTCGCGTCTCATGACTACAAGGTCGAAGATGTTTATCTCTCCGTCCTTACACATATCAGCCTGATACCAGTCATATATCTTTGCATCGGGCATATGCAGGATATATCTCTGAAGTGTGATGATATCCGCAACATTGAACTCAAAGTCACCGTTTGCGTCACCCTGGACATAGGCCATCTCGCCCATAAGCGGCGGGATCTCCTCCTCAGATGTGGTGGTTGTAGTCACTATCGTAGTAGTGGTCGCGGCAGTCATCGTTCCCATGAACGGCGGTATTTCCTCAGCAGTTGTTGTCGAAGGTCCCATCATTCCTCCTGCAAAAGAAGGAATAGTAGTAGTAGTAGTGGTAGTCATTCTCGGAGCAGTCATAGTTCCTGCAAGCGGAGGGATAGTTGTGACTGTTGTAGTAGTTTCAGGTGCTATATCTCCCATAAGAGGAGGTATAGTAGTCGTTACAGGCTCTGCAATAGAAGTACCCACTATTGTGGTAGTAGTTACCGGCGGCTTTGTAACAATATCAGAGGGAGCTTCTGCTCCAACGATAGGGGGATCCTCTTCATCAGGAAGAGCCATTACGCCTGCCGTCTCAGGTATCTCTGCATAGTCGGCGTCAGACATTGTCATCTGTCCTGACAGCTGTATGTTCTCTTCCGAGGAAACATAAGTCGCGTTCACTGTAGCGCTGACAGTTACAGCAGCTAAAAGTGACGATATCTCTTTCGTAAACTTTCTCATATCTTATTACCTCCATTTTCTTTAGCGATAATTTCAAGTGCGGTCAGTATATGCACCTGTTCCTCCATGCAGGCGGCTTCGGAAATATCCCTTACCGTGCCTGTTGTTGCCATTTTTCGGCAGGCGCATGAGTTTCGGCAGTATTCCGCTATCTCACAGCCCCTGCACCGCTCCGAGACCATTGAATAGTCGGGGTGCTCTTTTCTTGCTCTTTCAGCCTGTATCCCCACGAAAACATCGCCGCAGCGGTATTCGGGTATGTTCTGGAACTGGACGCAGGGATAAAAGCTTCCGTCCCAGTTTATGAATATCTTCTTTTTGCATATCTCGCAGAGACTTCTCTTGTTTTCCCTGATGTTCTTCTTTTTTACAGCCAGCTCGTACACGAAAAGGTCGGGTATCTCCGCTATTTTGCGCCACTGCTCCCTCATTATATCGCCGAAGCTGTCGGCGTCGTCGGGAACGAGGAATGCGTCCATAGCCGCAGAGACCTTTTTCACGCCCATGTTTTTCAGGTACATGATATTATCGTACAGCTCGGGAAGAGTCTGCTCCGTATAGACCAGCTGTACAAGAGTCTCGGGCTGATATTTCAGCAGTAATTTCAGATTAGCGTCAAGGAGCGCCGTATCAGCACCTCTGTCGGTACATTTTATGCCGTCGTGAGACATATTGATGATTATTTTTCTCTCAGCGCACCATTTGATGAATTCCTCGTCAAGGAGAGTTCCGTTGGTGGTGATGACAAATTCCTTCGCAGTAAGGTTCTCACAGTAGAATTTCACCGTATCCTTATAGAGAAGGGGTTCGCCGCCGAAAAGATAAACTGTACCTGCATTGTTCTGACTTTTTATGTAATCAGCAATTTTATCACGGGTTTCATCGTTTATACAGCCGTATTCCGTGTTAAGGTGTCTTTCGTAGCAGTAACTGCATTTAAGATTGCATTTGTTCGTAATGCTGATAGTATAATCCAGAATTACCACCTCTCTCCCCTGTATATCTGTTCTTGCTATCAGTATAATACATATCATGGGAAATTGCAATATATTTCATAAAAAATTAAGTAATAAAGCCAAAATCAGCCAATGCTATATGGCTTTCACCTATTAGACGTTTGAAAATGCAGAAACTCTCACCTATTTCATGAAAAAAATCCAAGATTTTTCAAGCGCGTTTTTGTAGGTTTTATATAAAAATATATTCCAAGCACAATATTGACTTTACTATTAACATTTGATATAATATATGCATATACTAATACAACAAATTGTCATCAAAAGCGACATTATATAGGAGAGATATCATGAAACATTTATCATTGGAGAAGCTTGCGGAAACAGTCATCGCCAGAAGAAAAGCCGCAGGTATGTCACAGACTGCCCTGTCTGAAAAGACAGGCATTAACCGCACCATGTTCACAAGGCTCGAAGCCGCCGATTACAGCCCCTCTGTAGACCAGCTCCTTGCGCTGTCCGATGTTCTGGGCTTTGACTACACTGACCTCTTTGTTGAGGACTCGGCAGAGGTCATGACTGTCCCACGAAAAAAGGTAGCCGTTGCAGGAACAGGCTACGTCGGACTTTCCCTTGCTGTACTGCTCTCTCAGCACCACGACGTTACCGCTGTGGATATAATCCCCGAAAAGGTGGAAAAGCTCAATAACTGGACAAGTCCCATACAGGACGATTATATCGAGAAATACCTCGCCGAGCATGAGGAGCGTAAGCTCTCCCTCAGAGCCACAACCGACGGCGAAGCCGCCTATAAGGACGCAGATTTTATCATCGTTGCCGCTCCAACAAACTACGATCCCAAGACTAATTTCTTTGACTGCTCCGCTGTTGAAGCAGTCCTTGAGCTCATAAAAAAAGTCACGGCTGACCATAAGAAAAAGCCCACTGTCGTTATAAAATCAACTATCCCTGTGGGCTACACCGTGCAGGTGCGCGAGAAGTTGGGCATGGACAATATCATATTCAGCCCCGAATTTCTCCGTGAATCAAAGGCTCTCTATGATAACCTCTACCCGAGCCGTATCATAGTGGGCTTTGACGAGGCAAACAAGGAGTCCGCAGAGACCTTTGCGGCTATGCTTCAGCAGGGCGCTGTAAAGACGGATATCCCCGTACTTTTCATGGCTACCACAGAGGCTGAGGCTACAAAGCTTTTCGTGAACACCTACCTTGCTCTCCGCGTGTCATACTTCAACGAGCTTGACACCTATGCAGAGGTCAAGAATCTCAACACCGCACATATTATAAAGGGAGTCTGCCTTGATCCCCGTGTGGGAGACTACTACAACAACCCGTCCTTCGGATACGGCGGCTACTGCCTGCCCAAGGACACAAAACAGCTCCTTGCAAACTATCAGAACGTACCTCAGAATATGATGACGGCTATCGTTGAGAGCAACAGAACGCGAAAGGACTTCATCGCCGACAGAGTCCTCGAAATGGCAGGCGGCTACAGCTATATGTCAAATAATCAGTTTGACAGCAGCATGGAAAAGAACGTAGTCGTTGGTATCTATCGTCTTACTATGAAATCCAACAGCGATAACTTCCGTCAGTCCTCTATTCAGGGCGTTATGAAGCGCATCAAGGCTAAGGGAGCTACTGTAGTCATATACGAGCCTACCCTCGAAAACGGCAGTACCTTCTTCGGCTCGCTGGTAGTCAACGACCTGAAAAAATTCAAGAAGATGTGCAGCTGCATAGTCGCAAACAGATACAGCAGCGTCCTCGACGATGTTGCGGAAAAGGTCTACACCCGCGACCTTTTCAAAAGAGACTGAATCACAGCATAATCAACAAAGACTCAAGCGCTTATTACTGCAAACTGCACAAAGTTTTGATTTTTACAAAAAATTGCAGAAATAAGCGCGTAGTTTTTTCTTCTCATCCCGTCTAATAAGTGAAAGCTCAGGAACAGGCTTTCAGAAAGGAGTAAGTCTATGGACAACGGTGCAAGTAGCTACCGCCGTTTTCTTGACAATGGTGATGTACAAGGATTAGATGAGATCATAATAGAATACAGCGACGGTCTGATACTGTACCTGGCAAGCATAGTCGGAAACGTTCAGACGGCGGAAGAGCTTACGGAAGACACTTTTGTCCTGCTCGGCACAAAAAAGCCGAAGTATAAGGAAAAAAGCTCCTTTAAGACATGGCTCTACGCCATAGGCAGAAATATTGCGATAGATCATCTTCGCAAATATTCAAAAAAGAACTGTGTTTCTATTGATGATACACCTGAACTGACAGACGATGAGGCTGCTGTCGAAGAAGCCTACATCAAAAAAGAGCAGCAGATAACAGTGCACAAGGCAATGCGAAAGCTACCACAGAAATATCAGCAGGTGCTATGGCTCATTTATTTTGAAGGATTCAGCAATAAAGAGGCTGCAAAGATAATGAAAAAGAGTCTGCGCAGTCTGGAATCTATCCTTTACCGTGCTCGTAAATCACTCAGATCACAGCTTGAAACGGAGGGTTTTGAATATGTTGAAACATGAAGAGATGATCGAGAATGTACACCGCCGCATAGCTCAATATGAGGAGGAGAAGAAAATGAAACATTCTACATTCAAAAATATTATTTCTGCCATAAAGCCAAACACCAAAAAAGAAGAGACAAAAACAAGTGAAGACGGATATATCGAAGTAGTCAGCGGCACTGAACGCATTGAGACATCACATCGTATGCTGCGCATGGTAATCACTCTCGCAGCAGGAGCTGTGCTTGTAACAGGCATAGGCGCTACAGGTCTGCTCCTTAACAAGAATAAGCCGCAGAAATCATCTGAGACAGATAATAGTACCATTTCTACGGAAGCAGAAGAAATAACACAGTTCACTAATGAAGAAAACAGTAAGGTCTCACCATTCGGTGATATGGGAAAAGCGAATTTAAGCTTAAGTATCCTTCACGAGGAGATCTCATTTGATGATTATGAAGATTATTCAAGCGCTACCTATGACAGACTCGCAAAGTTCATGAACTCTCTTGACTGGGGTGAAGGCACAGATGTCGAGCCGATAGATATTCCCGATTTCTATAAATATGAGGGCGAAGGATATATTATCAACTGGAATAAAGCTGATATTAATTACTCTGTAGTTGTTCTTGATAATGAAACAGTGTATTATATAGTGCAAAAGTGTCAGCCAAACAACGGTTACTTTGATTACAACTATATCGAAAGCCATATTTATAAAATTGATTATGCAGCATTTGACGCAGGCGTAAAGGATATACTCAGCCAAAACGTGTCCGATAAGGGCGAATATCTGTCACAGAGAGACCTGATGAAGTATTTCGACGGAGAGTTCTTATATGCCGAGCTGTACCTTGAAAAGACCGGCAGCAGTGAAATAGTAAAACCTGAAAAAGAGTCAACAAGAAAAGCTCTTGAAGGCTTCCTCGAAAATGATTTCATGCATATGCTGAAAAAAGGCGACTCAGCCGATAATGAAAGCAGCGAAGCAGATTACACCATTGTGCGTTACTATAAGACAGGTGACGATACAGAACGCAGAGAGACCTATTTTATCACGAATAACGGTTCTGTCAGCCTCTGTGCGTATGTCATCGCCAACGGCGATTCAATACCGCAGTTCCCTGTGAATTTTTCCATTGATGTCAAAGAGTTTGACGCTGCGCTCAATGACGTTTTAAGCGGCAAAAATGACGCAAAGTATGCTGACAAACCCAAGCATGAGACCGAGAACAAAAACAACACAGAAAAGCACGAGGACGTTCAGCCAACAACCGAAAAGCAAGAGCAGCAAACAACTGCCGCACCTGATGAGCGTCAGGAACAGCAGATACCTGAAAATACCGAGCCTGCAACAGCTCCCGAGGAAACTGACGAACCTGAAGACAGCAGAGATGTTTTCCTTTCCGCAAAACCCGGTGTCTATATTTGGGATAAGAATGGTAAACTTATCGCTACGCCTAAAACACACGACTTTGAAACCCTTAATGCTTTCTCCAAGGATAAGCTCGATCCGATTCTTGATATGAGTATACCTGTTCCAACTGATATAGATCTTCAGGGAAATATGCCTGAATATGACATATTAAGAAAATATATCGACACAGACGGAAAGCTCAAGTATTCAAACTACTATATATACGGTTACGGTCATATGATGATATACTATTATGAATTTGAAAGAGGAGAATGGTGGCCTTACGGCTATGACGGCTGCGGTATTGATTACGCAGAGGTCAAGACAATGCTCGACGAAGTACTTGAGAGCTCCAAATTACAAAAAGAATAAATAAAAACACGAACAAAGAAAGATATATATATCAAGGGACGGCTGGTGCCGTCCCTTTTGATATACATGAGCTTTTGCGTTTTTCTCTTGCATTTATGGCGCTTCAATGATATAATATATCTATAATACTTGTTTTTCACCCAAAATGAAAGGATATCCCATGAATATAATAAAATACCCGTCAGCAGAAGCCGTGACAAGGGCAATGGCAGCAGATGAGCCCCTCCTTGTCCTTATTTCATTTGACGGCAAAACAGCTGTGATGAGTCAGGTCGACGAAGCCGTCGAGCACCATGTACTTCTCCTTAATACAGGATTCAAGGATACGGATATAGACAAATTCTTCCGCATAGTCCTTGATCGAAGCGGAGCTGACTGGACATTTGTTTGTCCGCCCGACTACAAAAACATACCATTCAAGGATAAGCGCATTGAAGCCTTCTATAAGGACGGCTTTGCAGTCATCTCTGATTTTCTGCACTCTATAGGCTATCTTGTGGGAATAAATATCCCCAAGCGCTACAGCCGTCATTTTGATGTTCTCGGAGATAACGACAATTTATGAGCGCTGTTTTAAAGCCCTCTCCTGCTGAAATAGCAAGAGAGGGCTTGTTTTATGTCCTTTTGGCTGACAAATTCTGCATTTGTTCAAAGCAAACAATGAGCTCCTGAAAATTTTAGTAAAAATGCAGATTGAAGCTGTCTCCCCTATATGTTAAAATAAGGATATAAATTTAGCTTAATGCCAAAGGAGGACTATATTATGGGACTGTTTTCAAAGCTTCTCGGTGAAAATTCCGAGCTGGGAGGACTTATCAAGGACGTTGCCAACGCTATCAAGCAGGAGTCTGTAAACCTGCACGAAAACGAGGAGACCAAGACCGAGACCACCTACGGAAACGACAATGCGGAAGTCATCGAAACTGACCGTGAGACAGGTCCTTCGGGCTTTTCATGGGGACCTGTTATGCCCCTCGACGAGAATCAGTATAACTTCAACGGCACCTACAAGGAATACTTCGACCATGTGTTCAGAAGCGATTTTCCTAACTATCACATAGAATCAGTTGACGTAAACGGCGGCAGGACTACCGTGTTTACCTTCTGGAGCGGCGATAAAAAGGCGCTTGTGGTGGAGCTTCTTTCAAGGAAGAGCTCAGTATACAAGCTCCGCGCCGACTGCAAAGCAGAGGGTATACCCTATCTTCGTTTTTACTACGACTATGACGGCTGGTGGAACACCAGAGAGTACGTGAAACACCGTGCCAGCAACGCCCTCGGGCTATAAACCGAAAAAAACAGAAAGAGAACGCTTTGCGCCTGCGGCGGATCAGGCACAGTTCAGCACAGAGCTTCGCAGGCAGCCGAACCGTGTACGGTCTTGTACATCCAAGAATTTTCTTGGATTTAACGATTTCTCTTTCTGTTTTTCCATTTTCAAGGAGATATTATATGTCATTACTCAGTAAGCTTTCTCAGCGTGAATGCTGGGAAAGCTTTTATAAATACAAATCCTCGCTTATCGGCGGCAGTCAGCTGGTCAAGGAGCTCCGCAGCTTTATCGACAGCGAAAAATACATCCCTGTATGTCAGAAGATAATGAACGGTGAAGCCTTTCCCCTGCCTCGGAAGTCCGTCATCAGCAAGCAGGATACTCAGAAAAAGCGCGTGGTCTATACCTATCCCGACGCCGAAAACATGGTTTTGAAGCTGCTGACCTATCTGCTCCTGAGAAAATACGACGGGCTTTTCAGCACTGGACTATACTCATTCCGTCCCAATAAAACGGCAAAGGACGCCATTCGTCAGCTGACGAGGACTCCCCATATCAGCGAAATGTATTCCTACAAGGCGGATATAAGCAACTATTTCAACTCTGTTCCCGTAGAAAGACTGCTGCCCATGCTGAAAGAGGTTCTTTCCGACGATGAGGAGCTCTATGCTTTCCTCAGCAGTCTGCTCACCGAGCCCCGAATCATAGACGGAAACAAGGTCATTATCGAGGAAAAGGGCATAATGGCAGGTACTCCCCTGTCCGCCTTTTACGCCGACCTTTACCTTATGGAGCTTGACCGCTCTTTCGCAGAAAAGAATATCCCCTACGGGCGGTACTCCGACGATGTGATACTCTTCGCGGAAACTGAGGAAAAATGCAGGGAATACGCAGACTTTATCCGCAGCTTTATCACCGAACGCGGACTGGATATAAATCCGAAAAAGGAAAGCTTCTGCACTCCCGATGAGGGTTGGACTTTCCTCGGCTTTTCGTACAAAAGCGGAGTTATCGACATCGCTCCTGCTTCTGTTGAAAAGATGAAGAACAAAATGCGCCGCAAGACCAGAGCCCTACAGCGCTGGAGGCAGCGCAACGAGCTCAGCGGCGAAAAGGCTGCTCTTGCCTTTATACGCATATTCAACAGCAAGCTTTTTGAATGCTCCGAAAACAGCGACCTTACGTGGAACAAGTGGTTTTTCTCGGTTATAAATACTGATACAAGTCTAAGAATCATCGACAATTATGCTCAGGACTGCGTCCGTTACCTTGTCAGCGGAAAGCGCACCAAATCACGGTTCAATGTCAGATATGAGGATATCCGCAGCTTAGGGCTCAGAAGTCTGGTGCATGAGTATTATCTGAAAAGATAAAAACAGCTCCTCATAACCATAGTACTTATATAGAAGTTTATAGTTATTTATGGGGGAAACCTTTCTGAGGAAAGGTTCCTCTGACGGAGAAGCCCTTTTTTCAAAAGTGGGCGTCTCAATAATAACCATAAAATACACTCTTTTATTACACTATTCTTCGTTTACACAGAATTTGGGATTGACTCATTTTTTCATGATAAATCCTTCCTTTCGGTGTTAATTTTCGGAGTTTTCCCGTTTTCATGATCTTATCATACACCATAATATGATATCTGTTATTCGCTTATAATTACAGAACATTATAGTTTTGAAATGTTTGAAGTAATTATACTCTTCAATCAGATAAAAGCGTTCATTTACTAGAACCCGAGAATCTGATATATATAAGCAAAAAGGCTTCAAATCGAACATACTTAGTTCAGATTTGAAGTCCCATTCACTTCTTAGTCTCGTCAGTTGTAATAAAAACAGCTTTTTTTCCAAGAATGTAGTTCAGGATAATTACAATCAGCTGTATCAGGTATTTAGACCATATCTTGTTCATACCGAATATCTCGACTGCTGCTATAAGTCCGAAATAATCAATAAGCCCGGTGGCACCACGCATAACAATGAATCGGAATATCTCTGATAAAAGCTCTCTCATGTTCCTGCATTTTGAATGAAAGACAAAGTGTTTATTTACTGTATATGCAAATATTTTTGATAGAACAATTGAGATAATATTGCTGATCCTGTAATCAAGAAAGAGCAGGAAAAACTGGTACAAAAAGATGTTGAGCAAGGTAGTTGCAACGCCGCCGCATCCATAGCGGATTATCCTTTTCAGGCTTTTTTTATTGTTATCATTACTGTCTTTCATCTAAACGCTCTGCATCTGGCTATGGTCCATGGGAAACTCTTATCCATATACCATTTCTTGTTTGAATTTTTTTTCAAGAATGAGGCAAATTTGGAGTAGGTCCAATGGTTTATATGATCAATCGGATTTCCAAGACGTGTTACATTTTTCAGTGCCAGCAGATTTCCAAGACAAAACCAAGGTTCGTTTGGAACAGAGATTATCAGCACACCCTTTGAAACACGGAGCAGTTGCGAAAGTGCTTTTGCCGGATCATGCAGATGCTCAAGTACTTCTGTGCAGACAACAATATCAAAGGAATTATCTTCAAACGGCATATCCATAATATCGCCCTGTATGAAGTTAATATCCTTATTTCGCTCTTTTGCTATTTTAAGAGCCTCGGATGTATATTCAAGACCTGTTATATCAACCTGATTGCCAAGCTCATCGTGCATATAACCAGATAAAAATCCTTCACCACATCCAGCGTCAAGTATACGCAGCTTTTCATTTTTGCCGGCTGATCTCTGTTCACATTCAGACACAGCCTTCTTGATGAAGGAAATTATCTTATCTGTGAATTTTGAAAGCATTTTTCGCTTGAGTATATTTTTTGACATATACTTGTTATAATTTCCGTTATTATATTCCATGGAACTGTTCCTCCTTGCTTATTATCATTTTATAATTTTGATATGATGTTCACTGTAGTTCTTACGGTAGTTCTGATCCGTGATGAGGTTACACACAAAGCCGGTAGAAACAGAGAGAAATCCGACGATAATCAAAAGTACTCCCAGCAGAAGCAGGGGTCTGTCTCCGATCTTGTAACCCATGAACCATTCTATTGCCATAATGAGACATATCAGGAATCCTGTGATTGAAAATATAACGCCTACACGTCCGAAGAAATACATAGGTCTGTCAGAGAATTTGAGCAAGAATGCAGTCGTCAGTGAATCAAGGAAACCTCGCATATACCTTTCCAGACCGTATTTTGACTTGCCGTGTTTTCTTTCACGGTGATGTACTGGCATCTCAGTTATCCTGAAGCCATTCCTATAGGCAAGCACCGGTATATAGCGGTGCAACTCACCGTATATATCAAGTGAATCGGCAACCTCTCTGCGAAAGCACTTATATCCACAGTCAAAATCGTGCAGCTTGAAACCGGCAATTTTTGAAGTGACTGAGTTGAAAAACTTTGATGGTATCCTTTTCTCCAACGGGTCAAGCCGCTTCTGCTTCCAGCCAACGACCATATCGTATCCCTCGTCAAGCTTTTTTATGAAATTTGACAATTCTACCGGATCATCCTGAAGGTCAGCGTCCATAGTGAAGATTATATCACCATTGACATGACGCAGTCCTGCCTGAAGTGCAGGGGATTTTCCAAAGTTCTTACGGAATGATATAAGATGTACCCTTTTATCCTTTTCAGTCAGTTCCAATACCACTTTTTCTGTCATGTCACTGCTGCCATCATTTACAACCCAGAGTTCCCACTCGACATCTTCAACATCCTTTAAGTTTTTATCGACCTCTTTATACAATTCAACAATAGATTCCTCTTCATTAAATGCAGGCACAAGAATTGAAACAAGTCTCATCATCACGACTCCTTTATTATATAATGATGATTTAGGCGTAATTACGCCGCAAATACACAGTATGAATTATTCTAAAAAAAGCAGATAAACATTGGCTGTATGCCGTCCAACAGTCTCAAATAAAAAGGTCTTTTTTTGAACGTTTAATTCTTCACAAACTATATCTATTACAGAATCGCTGCCCTCTATATCATTGCTTACATAAACAATTAGCTTATCATCATCAAATTCTTTCAGCGGTATATTTTGTTTTTTCAAATCATATACATTAGTTTGATAAACAGCTTTATTATGAGTAAAATAAACATTTAGATTGGAAACAAGATATTTAAGATTAGAAACAAATAGTACTCTGTAATCTGAAAAAACATCTAAATACTCCATTTGTTCATCTGCACCTTTGTATAGATAATCCACGCCATAACCAAGATATCCGGATATTGTAAACATAATCATAATTACAGCAATGATCCTCTTGACAATTAATGAATTATAAAATTTTGAGATTGCTTTGTAAATTAAAAAAACGGTTATAAGAACCATAAGTGGAAAAACATTATAAATATATCGTTTATCTTTAAAAGTATCAAATATAAGAACAGGCGCTATCTTAGTTATTGTTAGTAAATATAGAATTACTGACAACAAAACAAATATTACACAAAGAGATTCTTTCTCATATTTTTTTATTTTCGGCTGAGCTGCTTTATTCTTTAATGTGTTATACTCTAATTCAAAAGAATTATCATTATTAAATGAAAATCGATTGATATTTTTTAAATAGTATTTTATTGCTAATATAGATACAATGATTAATATCCAAAAGAAATTACCACCTAAAAAGTATTTGTTGAATTCTTGTAAATAGTGCATCAGTTGAACTGAATAATCAGAAGAGTCCGCAAGATTACTGAGAGCTTCAGTGCCTCTTGATTCTTTAAACAGATCTCTGAAAAAGTTATGCCATATAGCGAAATACACAGCAAGTCCTGTTATAATTATAATAATATATTCAACTATTAAACGTTTTCTTTTTGTTGCCAAAAGAATAATAAAATACAAAAGGCATACAAAGAAAGCCATAACAACAAAATAATACTGTGATAGCGAACCTAATACTAGTGTTATCAATATCCCCAGATAAACTAATAGTCTTTTTGAAATTGAGGAATTTTCATCTGCTTTTTTCAAGCACAAATGAATATGCAAATCTATAAAAGAAATTGTAAAAAAAGTTAACATCATGTAAACTCTTATAAAAACAGCTGTGCTTACTGCACCTATGCTGGCTCCGTATAAAAAAACAGAAAGAATAGCCAATCTTCTTTTTTTCAGCAATTTATATGAAAGATCATATAAGACGAGCAATGTTAATACAAAGAAAACAATGTTGAATGTTATTCCACTCCATTTAGTAAAATTATTTTGAAAAAAAGCTGAAACATACATTCCAAATAAAGTAAGATACAATGGCGGGTGTGCTTTATTACGACTTGCGCTGTCATAAAACGCTGAAATATCATATGCTTCATCGCTGCTTACAGTTAAATAATCTTCATAATATTCTCTGGAATGCCAAGTATTCAAACACGGTTCATCAGGTCTGTCAAATTCAGGCTTAGTATACTCTGTATTTCCAATCTGTTCATACGAAAATAATTCATCAACATGAAAACCTTCTTTCTGCATTCCCCAAAAAAAAATATTTCCCGTCAGCAGTACAACAATAAATGTAATAAAAAAGCAATGACATATTCTTTTTTTCATAGATATTATGTCCCCTTTCAATATAATATAACAAATCGTGTTTATTATCGAGACAGCGGTTATTAATACCAATATAACAAATAAAAGTGTAACATAAATTTAAAGTAAAGTCAATATAAATACGAACAATTTGAATAAAATATTGTAGTGCTACAATAGATATTGTACAAAATTGGAAAAAGAATAGAGCGATAGACAAAGAGCTGTTAGAATATAGTTACCACATAAAAATCATATCAGAAAGAAGTTCTATCTCTCATAAACAGTATACATAAGATATGAAAGTTCATCAATCCCTAATAAAGTAACCAACGAAATACATTGCAAGCAGAACACACCTAAAATACAATAGAACACTCTTTTTCATATATTTTCAAAAATCGCTGGGACGGTAGTGTGTAATCATTGACAATAGTTCCGAATACCACATCATCAGCCTAACGTACATACAAAAGTTGATAAGAAACCACTGTATAAGATGTCACAACCTCGAATTGTAGGCCTCTGAAAAAATCAGCCTCCTGTGATACTATTTCTATTTTACCACAGTTGACTGATTTTTTACAGACTTTTTTTCAGAGGCGAGTCAATCCCAAATTCTGTGTAAACGAAAAATAGTGCAATAAAAGAGTATATGATGAGACCGATTGTGAAAGCAGTCGGTCTTATCTGCATATTAGCACATGATTATTTGATTGTCAAGA
>Ga0129313_1000087_pt1 | contig 92327 bp, 84 predicted proteins | sample O1105metagenome_FD_94436 | JGI IMG/M metagenome (GOLD analysis project Ga0129313, IMG submission 94436) | Orangutan group fecal microbial communities from fecal samples from Wisconsin, USA - O1105 metagenome | ecosystem: Host-associated > Mammals > Digestive system > Large intestine > Fecal...
TACCCCTCATCCGTCTGCTCACTGCGTTCACAGCCACCTGTTCCCCTTCTGGCACTTCGTGCCACCTCCCCCGGAGCGGGGGAGTCTTTCCCCCAAGGGGTGAAGGCTTTTGCCTCAGGTCAGGTTGCAAAAGTTGATTTCCGTGATGCCGCCCCGGCGCAAATCTTCTGTGCAAAGGGCGGGGTTGTGTGGTATACTGTTTTTACGGGCAGCAAAGCCCGGTTTTCCAAATGGTTCACTCAAAATTCACAGGAATTTCCAATTCATAGATTAAGATATCCATATGTAAGTCTATCTGCCGAGGGAGGAGAATGTTTTATGGCTAAGATCCTGATCGTTGACGATGAGCCCCGCATCCGGGAATTGATCCGGGAGCATCTGCAATATTCCGGCTATGTGTGCGAGGAGGCGGGGGACGGCTCCGCCGCCCTTTCCCTGCTGTCCGGCGGGGGCTTTGATCTGGTGATTCTGGATCTGATGATGCCCTTTATGGATGGCATGACCTGCCTGCGGGAAATGCGCGCCCGCCACATCAACACCCCGGTGATCATCCTCACTGCCCGGGGCGAAGAATACGACAAGCTGGCAGGACTGGAGGGCGGTGCCGATGACTATGTGGTAAAGCCCTTCTCCCCCCGGGAGCTGGTGGCACGGGTCCGTGCAGTGCTGAACCGCACCATGCCCCGCCCGGAGACGGCAGCAGACACCATGACCTTTGGAGATCTGACCATCGACACCGCCAGCCACACCGTCCGGGTGGCAGGGGAGGACGTGGCGCTGACCCCCAAGGAATTTGACCTGCTGGTCTTTCTTGCCTCCAACAAGGGCATTGCCCTGAGCCGGGAAAAGATCCTGCAGAAGGTGTGGAACTACGACTACTTTGGGGAGGACCGCACCGTGGACACCCACGTAAAGATGCTGCGGGGACATCTGGGCAAGTGCCGCAGCTACATTGCCACGGTGTGGGGCATCGGCTACAAGTTCGACCCCGACGCCAATCGCTGACGGGAGGCTGTACGGTTCATGGCGCGAACGACCAAGACCCGGCACCTGCCCGACATCCGGGGGCAACTGATGTGGTTTCTGTGCTTCATCTGCCTGTTTCTTCTGGGACTGTTCTGGTTCCTGTCCACCCAGCTGCTGGAGCCCCTGTACACCAAACACATCGAAAAGCAGCTTACCAGTCAGGCAGAAAGCATCGTTTCTCAGCTGGACAAGGCGATCGCCAAGGGCGACACCCTGTCTCGCTGGTCCTTCGGACACCTGTTCCTCAACGACGAGTTTTTTGAAAAGCTCACCGTGGAGCTGTACTCCGGCGGCACCCTCAACAGCCTCTGCGTGGACATCTCTGACTCCACCCTGCGGCAGATCTACAAGATCGAAAATCAGTCCTACTGCAACCTCCACGAGACCTTTCTGTCGGACTCCGCCAACAGCAAGGTGGTGAACACCGCCATTGCCATGCGCAAAAAGTGCCGCACCACCCCCGGGGGCTTTGTCCAGACCCTGAACCCGCCCCGGCTCTCCGGCTCCGCCCAGCTGCTGGTGGGGCGCACCACCGCCGACGGCAGCTACACGGTGCTGGTCACCACCAGTCTGGTCCATGTGGCGGAGGCGAGCAACGTGCTCAGCACCCTTCTGCCCGTTGCCGCCGCCATGATCTTTCTCTTTGCCATGTCGGCGGCGTGGCTGTTCAGCGAGTGGTTCACCAAGCCCCTGCGGCAGCTTTCCAGCGCCGCACGGCAGATGGCAATGGGCAACTACGCCGTGCAGGTGGACAGCACCCGCAACGACGAGCTGGGCACCCTTGCCCGGGACTTCAACCACATGGCGGCAGAGGTGCAGCACGCCGCACAGATGCAGCGGGAGCTGCTGGCAAACGTCTCCCACGACCTGCGCACCCCCCTGACCCTCATCAAGGGCTACGCCGAGACAGTGCGGGACCTGACCGGCGACGACAAGGCACACCGGGACGAGCAGATGAACATTATCGTGGACGAGACCGACCGGCTCACCGCTCTGGTGTCCAGCGTCATGGAGCTGAGCAAGGTGACCAGCGGTGCCGACCGGTGCCAGCGGGTCCACTTTGACATGGGGCAGCTGTGCGACGAGGTCTGCGAGCGGTACGACGCCGTCTGCGCCCAGAACAACTGGCATTTGGAGCTGGAGCTGCCGGACCGGGAACTGCCGGTGTACGCCGACCCGGAGATGATGCAGCGGGCGCTGCACAACCTGCTGGGCAACGCCATGCACCACATCGGAGCAGACGGCATCTTTATCCTCCGTGCCGCCCCCTGCACCGAGGGGGTCCGGATCGAGGTGGAGGACCACGGTCCCGGCATCCCGCCGGAGGACCTTCCCTATATCTTTGACCGGTACTACCGCTCCCGCTCCGATGCAGGCAAGCAGGGCACCGGGCTGGGGCTTTCCATCACCAAGGCGATCTTCCAGCAGCACGGCTTCCGCTTCGGGGTCCAGAGCACCGTAGGCAAAGGCACCACCTTCTGGTTCATCATGAACGACCTGCCTGCCAACGAAAAAACACTGTAAAACGCACAAAACGGGTGTGTCCCATCAGGGAACACACCCGTTTTTCGGTTTATGTTACGGCTCAGAGGATGCTGCCGTGCGGTAGATGCCAAAGCTGTTGTCCGGGGCAGGCATCTCCACCCGGGAGGCACGGTCGTTCACCGCCCACATCATGGCTCCCATGGCACCCAGCGCCGCCAGGATGATGAGCCACTTTACCGGTTCCGGAAGATTTTTCATACATCCTGCCTCCGTTTATTCCGGACGGCACAAGCTCCGTGCCCGTGCCAGCAGGGCAGCTTCCTGCTTCTGGTCCAGCTGCTGCACCCATGCACTCCGTGCCCCGGCTCCGTCACCGGTGTTGCCTGCCTCCGCAAAGCCTGCCAGCTCCGAATCGGTGCGGTCATGCCAGGGGGCAAAGCCCTCCGGGGAGATGTGCGCTCCCAGACGGCTGTCCAGCACGGCGGTCCTGCCGGTGGGACGCCAGGGGCGACCCAGAAAGACGGTGCCTGCCGGGCAGTTGTCCGAGACAAAGTCGCAGTCCCAGAACACAAAGCCCAGCCCCTCTGCTGCGCCGGAGGGGGCGGTGACGTAGCTGCGGGACAAGCCGTTGTTCACGGTACGGATGGTGCACTGCTCAAACAGGGCGTCGCCGCCGCCGTAGATAAAGTCGATGTCTCCGGCGATCTCACAGTTGCGGTAGTACTGCGCCGTCATCTTCCGGTCCGACAGCCAGCGGGGACCCAGAAAACCGTCCTTCTCCCGCTCTTTTTCCGGCAGAGGGGCGCAGAACAGGGTGTCCTGATTGCCCAGCAGCCGCACATTGTAAAACTCTGCCCGGCTGCTGTCCACATATGCCGCCACCGCCTGTCCCACCTTTGCGCCGGGACCGGCATCGTTTTCAATGGTCATGTCCTGCACCCGCAGCTTTTCGCCGCTGAAAAACGCCGTGTAGCTGCGGAAGGTGTGGTAGATGCGTCCATCGGGGTGAGGCACCTTGCCGCCGTCTCCCCACACCAGACGGGTCCGGTCTGCCCCGGCACCAATGAGGGTGATGTCCTTTTTTTCACAGACCAGCTTTTCCCGGTAGACACCCGCACCGATGCGGATCTCTGCAGGGCAGTCGTAGGGCACGGCAAGCACTGCCTCGGAGATGGTGGTAAAATGGGCGCTGCCGTCCTGTTCCACATGGATGGTAAGCATAGTTGACCTCCTGTCCCTCCCCCGGCGCACCGGGCGGGGTCCCACAGGGTGAGCGGTGCCACGCCGCCCACCGGATAACTGCACGGCGTCCCCTCCGGGCTGCCGCACGAACTTTGTATACAAGTATACCGTTCCCTGTGTCGAAATGCAACCTTTTTGCCTGCCGTCAGCCCCATTTTTCCAGCCGGAGCACCGCTGCCGTAATGTCATCGGGGTGTCCGGTGCGCCCGGCACGGACCCGGGCAGTCTCCACAAGGGTCTGCGCCAGCTTTTCCGGGGCATCTCCGGCGGCGGCAGAAAGCTCCAGCTGCTTGGTCACCCAGCCGGTGCCGTCCACCAGCAGCCCGTCGGACACCAGCACCGCATAATCCCCTGCTGCCAGATGCACCACCCGGCTCTGCCCGTTGACCGCCCCCAGAATGCCCACCGGCAGGCTTGCCTCCCCCACGGTCCGCGCCTGCCCGCCGTGGACGATAAAGCCGGGTGCCGCCCCTGCCTTGAACAGCCGGGCGGTGCCGGTGTAAAGGTCCACGCTGATCAGGTCCAGCGTTGCCCCGCTTTCTTCCGAGCTTTTCAGCGCCAGTGCCACGTTCACCAGCCTTGCCGCCAGCTCCGCCGGGAACCCCGCCTTCAGCAGCCGGGCGGTAAGCTCGGCGGCAAGGCTGCCGTCCACCGCCGCCGGACGTCCGGTGCCCATGCCGTCGCACAGGATCATCTGCGCCGCCGCCGGGCTGCAGAACTGCTGCACCGCATCCCCGGAGACCTCTCCCTGCGCCGGTACCCCCGCCATGCCGAACACCGCCCGCAGCGCCGGTCTTTCGCAGAACAGCAGGGTGGTCATGCCCCTGCAGGACAGCACCTGCGGGGTCTCCAGCGACCGGCGGCAGATACGCCCCACCTCCTGCGCCAGAGCCGTCAGCTCCCGGGGAGAGAACCGGGTCCGGGGCAGGGTCACCGCTGCGTGGGTCCGCCCCAGGTCGTCCACCGTCACCCCGCATTCCAAGGGCGGCGTGCCCAGAGAGGTAAACAGGTCCGCCACCCGCCCGGACCGGTAAGGCTCCGGCTCCCCGGGACGCCCCAGCTGCTCTCCCAGCACCCCCAGCGCCTCCGCCACGGCGCTGTACTGCTCCGTAAGGGCGGTGCGCATCGCCTCGGCGTGGACCTGTGCCTCCTTGCGGCTGCGGTACAGGGCAAAGGACTTGGATGCCGCTGCGCACAGCGCCGCCGGGTGGATGCAGCGGCACAGCTGTGCCGGCAGCTGCCCCGGGTCCAGTCCGCTGTTCTGTTCCAGCAGGGGGCGCAGCGCCTCCATGCCCGCCATGGTGGCGGCATATTCCTGCTTCCAGCAGCTTTCCCGCCGCCCGCAGTTGCAGCACAGGGTGTCGTAGATGTTGTCCACCACCCACCGGTAGCTCTGGCAGCGGTGGGGCAGCGCCTCATAGACATCGTTTACCGTCTGCGCCAGAGAGGCAAGGCTCTGCGCCGCCGCTTCCAGCCGGGTGGCGGCGGCGGAAAAGGGAGGACGTCCGGGGGGCGGAGAGGCTCCTTCTCCCCGGTCCGGTGTCCGCCACTGCCGGGGCAGGGCAAGCACCGTCAGCACCCCCGCCCCGGCACTGAAAAGGGTCACAAAGCCATTTCCCGGAGGCTGCACCCAGAGCATTCCCCCAACGCAGCCCCCGGCATACGCCGCCGCCGTGGGGATATGCGCCCCCGGAGCAAGCACCGCTGCCGCACAGCAGCCGCAGCTGAGTCCTACCGCCGCCGGAGCAAGCGCCGGGTCTCCGGCACACAGCGCCGCCCCGGTGACGGCACTTGCCGCAAGGGCGGCAAAGGGCTTTCCCCGGCAGCAGAGCAGCAGCCCCGCCCCGGCACAGACCATCACCCCCGGGCAAAAGCCCCACAGCTGGACCCCGCCCAGCGCCGCCGCCCCAGCGGCTGCGGTCAGCAGCATCCCCATGCCGGGGACCTCCGGCGGGTACCGCCGCAGGCACAGCCCCATTGCCGCTGCCAGCAGAGCGTCTGCCCCGCTGTACAGCAGCAGCTCCCGCCCTGCGCCCCCAAACACAAAGCACAGTGCCATGCCCAGCAGGGTGCCGCAGCCTGCCGCTGCCGCCGGCAAAAACCGTCCTGCAAGGACCCAGCGCACCGCCACCGCCGCCCCCACGGCGCAGAGCAGGCAGACGCTGCGGAGGGAGAATGCCCCGCCGCCATGGAGCAGTGTACCCAGCGCCGCCCCGGCGGCACAGGGAGCAAAGCAGTCCTCCCCCAAGCCCAGCGTCAGCCCCAGCCCCAGAGGCATCAGCCTGCCGTACAGCACCGCCCAGCCTCCGGCAAAGCCCAGTGCCATTGCCGCCAGCCGCCGTGCCGCCGGACGCAGCTGTGCCCGGCGTGCCAGGGGCGAGGTCTTTTCTCCCTGCGCCGCCATAGTAAGGATCCCCGAATGCTCTGTCATACAAACTCCCCGCTTTCCGGCGGGGCAGTTCCGGTTCTGCGCCCCGCACCATCTGCATATACTGTAGCCCGGGGCACCGGCGTTTTTTGCCGCAGAGCGCAGAACCGCCCCAAAGACGCAAAAACCCCCGCACATCTCGTGCGGGGGTCTGGTGGTCCTTATAAAATGACGGCAGCTCAGCCCTTCAGCTTCTCAATTGCCGCCTCTACCCGGGCAAGGGTCTTTTCCCGACCCATCATGCAGGCAAGGTCGGTGCCGCCGCCGGGGGTCCGCTGCTTGCCGGACAGGGCAATGCCCAGAGGATACAGCAGCCAGCCGTTCTTCTTGCCCAGCTCTTCTGCCTTTGCCTTGCAGGCGTCAAAAACGGCGTCCCGATCTGCAAAATCCAGTGTCTCATCGCTCAGCACCGGCAGCAGAGCCTCCAGAGCTTCCTTTGCAGACTCCGGGGTGGTCTTCTGCTTCTTGTTGGCGTACATGCTCACATCATACTCCGGCATGGCGTCAAAGAAATCCAGCTGCTCCGGGATCTCTCCCAGCACCTCGCACCGGGGCTGCAGGTTTGCGCACAGCAGCTTCTTGTTGATGGGGCTGTGGACGGCGCTGTCGATCCAGGGCTCCGCCTTTTTCTGGAACTCCTCGGGGCTCAGTCGGCGGATATACTCCGCATTGATGGCACGGAGCTTCAGGGGGTCAAAGATGGCAGGGGACTTGGAGATGCCCTCCGGAGACCAGATCTTTACCAGCTCCTCCAGGGAGAAGATCTCCTGCTCGGCGTACTCGCCCCGGGGGCTCCAGCCCAGCAGGCAGATGTAATTCAGCACCGCCTGGGTCAGGTAGCCCTTTGCCACCAGATCCTGATAGCTGGCGTCGCCGTTGCGCTTGGACAGCTTGTTCTGAGCGTCCTTCATCACCGGGGGGCAGTGGATGTAGGTGGGGATCTCCCAGCCAAACGCCTGATACAGCAGGTTGTACTTGGGGGTGGAGGACAGATACTCGCTGCCCCGGATCACATGGGTAATGCCCATCAGGTGGTCGTCCACCACGTTGGCAAAGTTGTAGGTGGGCATACCGTCGGTCTTGATGAGGATCTGGTCGTCCATCTCGCTGTTGTTCACCTCGATGTGCCCATACACCACATCGTCAAAGCCGGTGACGCCCTCCCGGGGGATCTTCTGGCGGATGACGTAGGGTTCCCCGGCGGCAAGGCGCTTTTCCACCTCTTCCTTGGGCAGGTCACGGCAGCAGCCGTCGTAGTGGGTCATCTCCCCGTTGGCACGCTGCTCGGCATGGAGAGCCTCCAGCCGCTCCTCGGTGCAGAAGCAGTAGTATGCCTTGCCCTCTGCCACCAGCTGCTGGGCGTACTCCTTGAACATGCCCATGCGCTCGCTCTGGACATAGGGACCCACAGGACCTCCGACATCCGGACCTTCGTCCCACAGCAGCCCGGTCTCACGCAGGGTGTTGTAGATCACGTCCACTGCGCCTTCCACATAGCGACCCTGATCAGTGTCCTCGATGCGGAGGATGAAGGTGCCCCCCTCGTGCTTTGCCATCAGGTAGGTGTACAGGGCGGTGCGCAGGTTGCCCACGTGCATATAACCGGTGGGAGAGGGGGCAAAACGGGTGCGGACTTTATTGCTCGGCATAGAAAAACGCTCCTTTTATCGTCAATGCAAAAAATGCGGATAGCTACGTTTTAGTTTACCCGCTCTGCTCCGATTTGTCAACGGAGGACAGTGGTTTTGTCTCCGCCTTTCTTTTTATGGCAAATTTTGTCATTTTGACACTAGTTTTGTCGAAACGCCCCGCAATCATTGACGAAGGCTGTTATTTTTTGTATACTAATTGCAAACAGGCTGGCATAATTTGGATGATACACCATCCATTGGTGCCAGTAGGTGTAAATGTAGAAGGAGAATGAGAGATTATGAAAAGCACCGGGATCGTCCGCGGCATTGATACGCTGGGTCGTATCGTCCTGCCCAAAGAACTGCGCACCAGTATGCACCTGGACGCTGACTCCAAGCTGGAGATCTTTGTGGAGGGGGATTCCATCGTCCTTAAAAAGCATCGTCCCTCCGGGAGCTGCGACTTCTGCGGCGAGGTGGATCCGGAGGCGGTACAGTTTGCAGGCTACCGCATCTGCCCCGCCTGCCGCCGCAAGATCAGCGCCCTGTAACAAAACGTTATAAAGGAGGCTCCCACCCGCCATGAGCCGAATGATCGACTTTACCGTTCCCTCCACCGTGCCGGGACGCACCCTCCACGCCTTCCGCTGTGAGCCGGAGGGGCAGGTCCGCGCCGTGGTACAGCTGTCCCACGGCATGGTGGAGTTCATCGACCGCTACAAGCCCCTTGCCCAGTACCTTGCCCAGCAGGGCATCCTTGTTACCGGGCACGACCATCTGGGACACGGTGGCTCCATCCGCACCAAAGAGGACTACGGCTTCTTTGCCCTGCCGGACGGCAACCGTGCCGTGCTGGAGGACCTGCACGCCATCACCCGCCTCACCAAGGAGCTTTACCCCGGCGTGCCCTACTTTATGCTGGGACACAGCATGGGGTCCTTTTACACCCGGCAGTATCTGTGCGACTACGGGCAGGAACTGGACGGCGCCATCATCATGGGCACCGGCTTCCAGCCCAAGGCACTGGTAGGCTTTGCACGGTGGCTGTGCCGGACCCTTGCCGCCTTCCGGGGCTGGGACTACCGGAGCCATCTGGTGGCAAACCTCTCCTTTACCGGCTACAACAAGGGGCTGGAAGGGCGCACCACCCACGACTGGCTCAACCGGGACCACGCCGAGGTGGACAAGTACCTTGCGGATGAGCGCTGCGGCTTTACCTTTACCCTCAACGCCTACTACAGCATGTTCACCGGCATCCTGCGGCTGTACGACCCGGCAGTTCTGGCAAAGATGCCCAAGGATATGCCTCTGCTCTTCCTTGCGGGCGATGCAGACCCGGTGGGCGAGCAGGGCAAGGGAGTGCTGCGTGCCGTGGACAGCCTGAAAGCCGCCGGTGTCCGGAACATCCAGTGCAAGCTCTACCCCGGCGCACGCCACGAGCTGCTGCTGGAGACCAACCGGCAGGAGGTCATGGAGGACATTGCCCGCTGGCTCAACGACCGGCTGCCCTGACCCCTTTGCAGGACCTTATTTTACACCGCCGCCCCCTCGGGGATGGCGGTGTTTTTTCTGCCCTCGGATAAATTTTTTTGCCGTCATTTCAAAGTGTCACATTAGTGCAACCCAACCGCAACAATAGGTTTATTTTATCTCTCCGTTTTGCTGATTTCGGCTGCGCATTTTTAGATGATATGACGATTTTGGGCAAGTTTTTGCTCCCATATTGACATTTAATTCCAAAAGTGCTAAAAAAGAGTATAGTTTGTTTCTTGAACAGCGCTTTCCATAAGTCCTGTTTATGGGACCTGTATTCCGGAAGGGAAGGTCCCCTTCGGGAGGTTTTTCTTCCCCTTTGAAGGAAGATCAGCACATGAGACTGCGCAAACAGAAAAAAGTCGTTGCCGTTACACTGGCGACTGCAATGGCGCTCAGCGGCATCGCTCTCACCACCGCCGGTGCCTTTACCAGCCTGCTGGGCAAGAACAAGCACTGATCCTTACCATTCCGCTATTCCATTCCTCCTTCTAAACGCAAAGGAGCCGCTGCACGGTGCAGCGGCTCCTTTTGCATTTCAGTTTAAATAAGGCTCATGCCTTCCGGAGCCGACGGTCCACGGCGGCAACCAGTGCCTTGCCCCGGCGACCCAGCAGGCGGGGCAGCAGCACCCGTGCCATTGCCCACACACCGGCAAAGTTGTAGGCGATGATGACGGCGGTGATCAAGCCGGTCCACAGCCCGTAGAGGGGCGTTTCTGCCAGCAGCACAAATGCTTCCAGCACCAGCGCACCGGCATTTACCAGCACCCGTGCCGGATGGACCCGCATATGGATCATGCGGTGGGCGTCCAGCGAACGCAGGGTGAACACCAGCGCCAACCCCAGGAAGGATGCGTAGGTGGCACCGACAGGGCCCCACCACTTGATGAAGAAGTAGTTCATGATGCAGTTGCTGACAGCGCCTGCCATCATGGTCACCATGCTGCGCTTGGACCGCTTGGTGACCACATAGACGCTGTTCATAAACTGGTTGAAGCAGCTGCAGGTGGAGGCAAGCACCAGGAAGGGCACAAAGTGCCATGCGTAGTAGTAGTTGGATTTCATCACGTGCATCACCGGGCGGCACAGCCAGATGATGCCTGCCGCACAGCAGAACAGCACGCTGGAATAGGTGCGGAAGATCTGGGTAAAGAACTTTGCACGCCCCTCCTCCTCGGTGACGGCAGAAAGCTGCCAGGCATCGTAGAAGATCAGACCCAGGGTGGTAAGGATGGTGGGCAGAAAGTAGCCGGTGGACAGCAGACCACTCCAGGCGTCGCCGCTGTGTCCCTCCAGACCGTTGCACATCTCCCGGACAAAGAACAGGTCCGAGGCGTTGATGATCCAGAAACTGATCTGTGCCGGGATCATGGGCAGCGAGAACCGCAGCATCTGCTTCCACAGATCCCGGTTGATGCCCTTCAGCTCCACATAGTTCCACAGTTTACCGGTGCACAGCAGGAAGAGCACACTGGTAAGGTCGCCGCTGATGATCGCCAGCAGGTAGCCGTTTGCTCCCCACTTAAAGCCCACCAGATACAGCACATAGAATGCCATGGTCGCCACGGTGCACAGCACACCGTCCACTGCCACCAGCTTGTTCCACTGACGGCTCCGGACAAACTGGGTGCACAGGGTCCGCAGGCAGCTCATGAGCACATAAATATAGATCAGCAAGCCGTACTGTGCCATGTCCGGCAAAAACTGCGCCACCGGCCAGCACAGCAGCAGGATGCCAAAGCCCCCCAGAATGGTCAGCAGACCGTTGGTGAACACCTGCTTTTCGCTGTTGCCCTTATCCAGACCAAACCGGATGATGGCGTTGGACATACCCATGGACACAAAGGGGATCAGCAGGTTTGCATACTGGCTCAGGATCTTGGAAAGTCCCAGATCCGAGATCTCCGCCATGGCGTAGGTCAGAAAGGGCTGAACGATCAGGGTAAGCAGCTTTGACGAAAAGCTGGAGATAGCAAAGATCAGAGTGTTGCCGGCAAGCTTTGAATATTTATCGCCGCCGGCTTTTTTTTCGTTTTCCAAAGGGATCGTGCCTCCTGTTTTTGAAGTCCTTATTTTAAAAGTTCCCGCCGCGCCTTCCAGTCCGGCAGCAGCTTTGCCACCTCTGCCCAGAACGCCGGGCTGTGGTTGGGCTGTAAAAAGTGGCAGTACTCATGTACTACCACATAGATCTGTGCCGCTGCCGGCATATTGTACAGTTGCAGCGCAAAGGTGATCTGCCGCTTGGACATAGCGCAGACCCCCCAGCGGCTGGTCATATCCCGCACCTTGATGGTGGGCTTGTGCCCGCCCAGCACCGCCGCAAACGCCGGATACACCTGATCGCTCATGGCGGTAAAGTGGGCAAGGGCGGTCTGCGGGTCCGGCAGAGGACGCTGGTCCCGGGCACGGCGGCGCTGCTGCCGCTGCTGTGCGCCCCGGATCCAGTCTGCCCGCTCTGCCACAAAGGCGTCTGCCGCCTCCCATGTGGTGCGCAGGGGGATGCTCACCGCCACGGTGCCGTCCGGTCGGACCCGGAGATTCAGGTTCTTCACCCGGCTGCGGACCACCTGATACCGGATGCCTCCCGCCTCCCGGAGCTGGGGCAGCTTTTTTGCCGCCACCGGGTCAGGAAGTGCTGCGGACCCGGGGACGCACCGGCAGCTGTGCCAGCACCACCGCCCCAAAGATCAGCCCGCAGCCTGCCAGCTCCCGCACCGAGAGGTTCTGGTTCAGCAGCAGCCAGCCGCCCAGCGCACCAAACACGCTTTCCAGACACATGATCAGGCTTGCCACGGCGGGGTTCAGGTCCCGCTGTCCCAGGATCTGCAGGGTGTATGCCACGCCGCTGGACAGCACGCCGCAGTACAGGATGGGACCTGCATTTGCCGCAAAGTCTGCCACGGTGGGGGTTTCAAAAAGCAGGGCGGCAAGGGTGCTTTCCACCGACACCACCGTAAACTCCACAAGACTCAGCCGCACTCCGTCCACCTGAGGGGAAAAGTGGTCCACCGCCATGATCTGGAAGGCGAACAGCACGGCGCAGCTCAGCAGGATCCAGTCGCTGGTGCCCATGCTGCCAAAGCCGTTCTTCATGCACAAAAGGTACAGTCCCAGCACGGCGATGACCATGCTCATCCACAGCCGGGCACTGCCCCTGCGTCCCAGCGCCAGCCCGAACACCGGCACCAGCACCACGTACATGGCAGTCAAAAAGCCTGCCTTGGCGGTAGAGGGGTCCAGCGTGATGCCGGTCTGCTGCGCCCCAGACGCCGCAAACAGCAGCGTGCCGCACACCAGCCCCGCCACCAGCAGGGTCTTGCGCTGCTGCGGGGTCCGGGGCTTGCCCTCCGGCTTGCCCTGACGGCGGCGGATGGCGTCAAAAGCGCAGACGGTGGGGGTCAGCACCAGCACCGCCAGCCAGCTGCGCCCTGCCAGAAAACTGTATGCCCCCAGCCCTGCGCCGGCGCTCTGCGCCACAAAGGCGGTGCCCCAGATAAAGGAGCACAACAGCAGCAGCAGGGAGTTTTTTAATTGTGTATTCATCAGCCCACGCCCTCCAGTTTCAGCAAACCGTAGAGATAGTACCGGCTGGAGTCATAGGAAATGGTCATCCGGTAGATGCCCACCGGGTCCAGCCCGGAAATGGTACAGGTGTAGTCGGTGCCGTCGGTCTTGACGTAGTAGGTGCTGTCCGGCACATACTCCACACCGGCGTCGGTCTTTTTCCACAGCGCCACCTTGAATTTCTGGGTGCCCTCGGCGGTGCCGCACGCCATCACCTTTAAGGTGCCGGTGGGCACCGCAAAGTAATTGGTGTTGCGGCTCCAGATGCCGTTGAACACAGCGTACAGGCAGCCGTCTACCATTGCCGTATCAAATTTTGCAGAGGCGTCCCCGATGCCCTGAATGATCAGGGGGTCGCCGGTCTGTTCCGCCCAGCGGGTGGTGTCCTCTTCCTGCACCTCACTGGAGGCACCTGTGATCTTGCGCAGCGCATCCTTGCAGCCGGTAAGGCAGGTCAGCGCCATCACCGCCGCAAGCAGCAGCACGAAAAGCCGTTTTTTCATCTTCATACGTTCCCTCGTGGAATGCTTTCCTCGTTTGGTTATTCCGGTTTCTGCATCCCGGCACCCTGCCGGAGAAACCCGTAGTATAGTATACCGCATTCTGCCGTCCTGCACAAGATACCCGCCCGGCTTTTGTGCGCTTTGCCGCCTGTTTTCAGGGCTCTGCTCCGTTTATCCGGCGCAGCGCCGCACACTCGGCGGCTGCAAGCTCCGGTGCCGATGCCCCAAAAAGCGAGCCGTACCGGTACAGCGCCCAGCCCTGTGCCCCCTTGCTGCGCAGGTCCTCCACCTGCGCAGCAAGGGCGCTGCCGGTGCTCCAGCGGCGGAGGCTGTCCCCGTCGGAACTGCCGTCGCCGGTGCCGATGCGGTAGGCTCCCAGCCCAAAATACAGCGCCACATCCTCTGCCCGGGGGTAGCTCAGCCACTCCGGCAGGATGTTCTCAAAGGCAAAGCGGGTGCTGCCGGAGGACAGGGTAAAGCCGTAGCCCCAGTACACCTGCGGGCACAGATAGTCGATGACTGCCGCCTCCCCGCCGGCGGCAAGCCACGCCGTCACATCGCTGTACTGCTGGTTGACATCGTTGTCCGGGTTGCCCTGCGGGCTGATGCCAAACCGCAGGGTGGGGTCCGCCGCCTTTACCGTGCGGTAGACCGCCTGCACCAGAGCGGTGATCTTCTGCCGCCGCCAGCTGCCCAGATCCGATGCCCCGCTTGCAGCAAACTGCGCTGCGTCCAGCGCTGCATCGGTGGAGGGGTAAAAGTAATCGTCAAAGTGGATGCCGTCCACCGGGTAGTTCTGCAAGAGCTCCGCCACCCCCTGCACCACATAGTCCGCTGCCGCCGGTTCCGCCGGGTTCAGGTAGACCCCTTCCCCCACGGTGCACAGCCACTCCGGGTGGGTATTTACAAGGTTTTCCGGGGCAAGGTTGGGCGGCATCGCCCCGGAGGACCGGAGACGGTAGGGGTTGATCCATGCTTCCACCGAGATGCCTCGCCGGTGCGCCTCCTGCAAAAAGATGTCCAGGGGGTCAAAGCCCGGGTCCTGCCCCTGCCTGCCGGTACACAGGTGGCTCCAGGGATACAGACTGCTGCGGTAAAGGGCATCCCCAAAGGGACGCACCTGTGCGATCACCGTGTTCAGCCCCAGCCCGGCGCAGTTGTCCAGCAGCTGCGCCGCCCCCGCACGGAAGGCATCTGCGCCGGAAAAGTCCAGCTCCGCCCAGTCCAGATAGCTGACCCACGCAGCACGCCACTCTCCCGAGGGCAGAGCAGGGTTCACCGCCGGTGCCGGAGGGTCCGATACCGGCACCGTGCCGCAGCGGTGCAAAAGGGCGGCGGCTGCACCACCGGCAAGCACCACCGCCCCTGCAAGAAAGCTGCGCCGCCCAAAACGGCGCTGTGTTGTTCCTGTCTTTTTGCGCCTGCGGCGGGTCACAGGGTCTCCTCCTGTGTCTTGTAGAGGGTCAGTGCCGCCCAGCCCCGGGCGCAGGTCAGCAGCACGAACATCAGATTGGTCCAGAACGCCAGCGAGGTGACCCCGGCATACCGCACCGACATCCAGAACACCAGCCGCAGCGCCTCTGCCAGACCCACCAGCTGCAGCTGCCGCTGCACCGGTCTGCCCCGCCCGTACTCAATGCCCAGCAGGCAGGGCCACACCAGGGCAGAGCACAGGTCTCCCGCCCAGCCGTTTGCCGCCAGATTGCTGATCATCAGCACCACGAACACCAGGGTGTAGTTCCGCTTTTCCTTGGCAGGTGCGCCCTTTTGCGCCGCAAGAAAAAGCAGGGCAATGCCCGTGAGGCAGAAGGCAACGACCTCCAGCCCGGAAAAATCCATGCCCCCCAGCACGGCAAAGCCGCCCAGCATGGACACTGCCGCTGCCGCCAGCAAAAAGAAATACCAGGTCTTGCGCGTAAATTTAAGTTTCATTGCGTTCCTCCCGCCTGCCCCGGCAGGGCAGGCACCTGACAGATTTTTTAAAGAATTAAAAATATTATAGCACAAAAGTCTGCGTCTTGTGTTACAATAAGGAAAACTCTTGGGGAGGTACGCCATGAACACCGTTATTTCCGTGGTCCTGCTTGCCGTGGTGCTGGGGACCATCGTTTTTCTGCTTTCCCGCCGGGAATCCGGACGCCGCAGCCAGTATGGTCCTGCCGGGCTGTCGGAGTTCCGCACCGACCTTGCGCTGGACGAGTGCTTCGACCGGCTGGACCGGCACAGCGACACCGATGAGTTTGCCTACGAGTGCCGCCGGGAAAATGACGGCGGCTTTATGCTGCATCTCACCCTGCACCAGCCCACCCAGCAGCCTCTGGACACCCTGTACACCCTGCGGCTGGACCCGGGCAAACAGACCGTCGTTACCCTGATCTTCATCCGGGAGGCATTCGGCTATAAAGAGCCGCTGTTCCCCCCGGAGATGCTGGACGCCTTTATGACCCAGAAGCTGGATGCACACCGCACCAAGTGACCCGGTTTTCCCGCAGACAGAAAGGGACCCGCCCCGCCGCCGGAAGGCAGCAGGACAGGTCCCTGTTTTTGTTTATTCAGCGGAACACCGCCACCACGTAGGTCTCCTCCCCATACTTCAGGAAGGCGGCACCCATTTCCTGGGCACTGCCGGCATAGTCTGCAAGAGACTGTCCTGCCTCGCTGACCTTGGGGAAGTAGAGCAGCACGCTCTGCTGCAGAGGGGATTCCTCCGCCCGGAACGCCAGCGTCAGGGCGGCATCTCCTGCTGCATAGCAGTCGGAATAGTAGAGGAAATTGTTCAGATCCCCTGCCATCCAGTAGCCGTAGCTCTCTGCCGACAAGCCCATGTTCACCGTCCGGCGCAGCTCTCCGTCTTCTTCCCGCACGGCGGTGGTACCGGCGGCCCAGCTGGCGATGCTGTAGGCGGTGCGCTGCAGCTCGGTGCTGTAGGTCACCGGTCTGCCCACGGCTTGGGACACCTGCTGTGCCAGCTGCTGCCCCTGTTTCTGATCGTTGAACGCCGATGCCAGCAGTCCGCCGCAGGCGGTGAGCATCGTCAGTGCCAGCGCCGCAGCCGCAAGGCACAGGATCTTTTTCCAGTTTTTCATAGTCCCATGACTCCTTCTCCCCCTGCCTGCCGCAGGGGGCTGTTTTGCTTCCATGATACCCTTTTTGCCGGGCAATTGCAACAGTTTTTCTGCAAAAAAGGACCGCCGTCCCAAAAGACAGCGGTCCCCGATAAAACTTATTTTGCGTATTCCACCGCACGGCTCTCCCGGATCACATTGACCTTGATCTGACCGGGGTAGTCCAGCGTATCCTCGATCTTCTTGGCAATGGACCGTGCCAGCAGGATCACCTGATCGTCGCTGATGACGTCGGGCTTCACCATGATGCGCACCTCGCGACCTGCCTGCACCGCAAATGCCTGCTCCACGCCCTCGAAACCGGAAGAGATCTCCTCCAGATTCTCCAGACGCTTCACATAGCTCTCCACGTTCTCCCGGCGTGCACCCGGGCGGGCGGCGCTGATGGCGTCTGCCGCCTGAATGATGAAGGCAAGGGGAGTCTTGGGCTCCACGTCGCCGTGGTGTGCCTCGATGGCGTGGATGATCTGGGTGTTCTCCTTGTACTTGCGGCAGATGTCCACACCGATCTGGACATGGCTGCCCTCGATCTCGTGGTCCAGTGCCTTGCCGATGTCATGGAGCAGACCGGCACGGCGTGCCATGGTAACGTTGACCCCCATCTCGCCTGCCAGCAGACCGGCGACCCATGCCACTTCCATGCTGTGGGTCAGAGCGTTCTGTCCAAAGCTGGTGCGGTACTTCAGCCGACCGATGAGCTTGATCAGGTCCGGATGCAGACCGTGGATGCCCAGCTCCATAACGGCACGCTCGCCTTCCCGCTTCATCTGCAGTTCCAGATCGTGGCGGCACTTTTCCACCGTCTCCTCGATGCGGGCAGGGTGGATGCGTCCGTCGCCGATGAGCCGCTCCAGGGTCATGCGGGCGACCTCACGGCGGGTCTGGTCAAAGGAGGACAGGGTGATCGCCTCCGGGGTATCGTCAATGATCAGGTCCACACCGGTGGCGGTCTCCAGCGCACGGATGTTGCGGCCTTCCCGTCCGATGATGCGACCCTTCATCTCGTCGCTGGGCAGAGGCACCACGCTGACGGTGGTCTCGCTGCAATGGTCCGCTGCGCAGCGGCTCACTGCCTGCCCGATAAGGTTCCGGGCGATGTTGTCGCAGTTTTCCTTCAGGTCGGTCTCGTAGGCGGCGACCCGGACTGCCTTTTCGTGGGTCAGTTCCTCGTCCACCTTATGGAGCAGCACCTCCCGGGCGTCCTCCTGGCTCAGACCTGCCAGAGTCTCCAGACGCTCCAGCTCCTTGGCACGGAGAGTCTCGATCTCTGCCAGACGCTGTTCTGCCTCTGCAGAGCGCTTTTTCAGGTCCTCTTCCTTCTTTTCCAGCGCTTCGGTCTTGCGGTCCAGAGCCGTCTCCTTCTGGTCGATACGGTTCTCCTGACGGCTGATCTCCGCCCGGCGCTGCTTGATCTCCTTGTCGGCTTCTGCCTTCTGGGCGTCCACCTCCGCCTTCAGGCGGAATGCTTCGTCCTTTGCTTCCAGAACCGCTTCCTTGCGCTTCTGATCTGCGGTTTTGATCGCCTCGTTCACCAGCCGGGTAGCCTCGGCCTCGGCGCTGCCGATCTGTGCCTCGGCGGTCTTTTTACGGTTGTTGTAACCAATAAAATAGCCACCGGCGACGCCAGCAACAGCAACGATCAAGACCACAATCCATCCGATCGCGGTCATTGTGTTCACTCTCCTTTTTAAGATCCATTTTAGAATAATAAGCAGGAGACGCTGTGGGAGGCAGGGCGGTGGGCATCAGGGCAGAACAGGGGAGTCCGCCTGCAAAAAGGGCAACAAAAAACACACCCACGGGGCAATGCCCCTGCGGGGATGGGTGCCGCTTTTCTCTGCGGTTTTCTCCTCGACCTTTATCCGGACCCTCTCCGTACCGGAGAGGGAGCAACTTCTATATAACAGGTGTTTCCGCCTGACAGGGAACATTTTTTGCGGAAGGACCTGCCTGCAGCGTCTTTGATTCCATACTACTAATTATATTACGAAACAATTCATCGCTTGTCAAGGGAGAAAGGCTCTCTGCACCACAATTTTTGTGCAGAAAGCCAAGATTTGCCCAGCAAAAAGACCTTCCTTGCCCATACAGGCGCAGAAGGTCTTTTGCAAATTCCGTTTTATTCCAGATACATCCGCCGCAGCCGCATGAGCCGTGCGGGGGTCAATCCGTATTCCTGCTCCAGGTAGTCCTGAGCGCTGCCGCACTTTTCCCGGATGGTCCGCAGCACAAAGGGTGCCGCCGCCGGGTCCACTCCCGCAGCCCCCAGATAGAGCATCTTCTTTTCCGGGTCCCGGGCGATCTCCTCTGCGTGCTGTGCCAGCAGCCCGTCGATCTCCCTCCGGCGGCAGACGTTGGTCTGGGCAAAGTCTGCGCAGATGGTCTCATCGGTGGCACCCAGCGCCAGCAGGATCAGCATTGCCGCCACGCCGGTGCGGTCCTTGCCTGCAGTGCAGTGGAACAGCACCGGGGTCTCTCCCGCCTCCAGCGCCCGGAACAGCTCCCGAAACGCCTTGTTGCCAAAAAGCATCCGGCTGTACATCATCTCCGGGATGCTCATGCCCTCCGGCACCGTCTGCACCATCCGCTCGATGTCCGCCGGGGAGAAGCAGACCTCCTGCCCCTCCTCGGTGCACAGCCCGCAGATCTGCACCAGCCGGGCACCGTCCGGCACATAGTCCGGCTCCTTGTGTGCCTCCTCGGTGCTGCGGAGGTCCAGGATCAGCCGCAGCCCCAGAGCATCCAGTCTGGCACGGTCTGCCTCGCTGGACAGGCGGGCGGTGGGCACTCCCCGCCAGATCTGTCCCCAGCGCACCGTCTTGCCCTCGGCGGCGGGGTAGCCTCCCAGCTCCCGGAAATTGTCCGCTCCCTCCAGCATCAGCTGGGTGCCGGGCACCGGATGCACCGGCTCCGGCTTTGCGGTCTTGCTGGACAGCACCGGGAAGTTGTAGAAGGGCTTTGCCGGACGACCCCGGCGGGGCGGCAGGCTCTGGGTGCCTCCCAGCACCTCCATCAGGTAGCCCCGCAGCAGGTCGATGTACGCCGAGTTATAATCCCGCCGCTGCACCAGAGACACGCACAAGGGCGGCAGGTCCTCCAGCAGCACGTCCCGCACCCGGTCCAGCTCCCGGCGCGCCCCCGGCTCGTAGCGGGTCAGGCAGGTGCACAGCTGCTCCTGCACCAGATAATACGCCTGATAAAAGCTGGGTCCGATCTCCGCATTGGGGGCAAAGCCCGCCTTTGCGCAGGCAGACCACAGGGGGCTGAACAGGTCCTGCCGCAGGCTGGGCAGCAGGATCCGCTGCCCCCGCAGCTCTGCAAGAGGCACGCTCTCCCGATCCCAGAAGGGGTGCCCCCGGGGCACCAGCAGACATGCCGGGTCCGCCCGCAGGGTGGTCCGTGCCATCACCGGTGCCGCACAGCCCAGATCCATCACCAGACCTGCATCCAGCTCTCCCTGCTCCACGCTGTCCGCCACCACATCGTTGTCCAGCAGACGGAACCGCATCTCCACATGGGGATACTGCTGGCGGAACTTGTCCAGCTGGGTCTCCAGCCCCGGCAGGTAGTCCGGCACCAGTGCCACGCTGATGCCGATGCGCACCGGCTGGGCAGACTGGATCTCAGCACGCAGCGCCGCCTGCATCTGCTGGAACTGGTCCACCACCGGGGTGGCATGACGCTGCAGACTGATGCCCCGGTCGGTAAGGGACAGCTTGTGGTGGGCGCTGACGAACAGCGGACCGCACAGCTCCGCCTCCAGGGCGTTGATGCTCTGGCGCAGCGCCTGCCGGGACAGAAACAGACGCTGTGCCGCACGGGTATAATTCATTTCCTCGCACAGTACCAGAAAGTAGTGCAACTGGCGGATATCCATGGTGTCCTCCTGAAAAATATCATGCTAAAAGAATACCGCCTTTTGGAGCGAAAGTAAAGGGACCGGCGGCAAAAAAGGGCAGGAAGCGGCATTTTGCGCTGCCTCCTTGCCCGGCGCTGCACCGGGGCAGACAACAACAGGACCGCCGGGAAGAAAAACCCTCCCGGCGGTCCTGTTCTGCAATCATTGGATGGGGGTCAGGCTCAGATCAGGCTCAGTGCCTCTTCGTCACCCACCAGAATGAAGTCCGGGTGCATCTGCAGGATGCTGGCGGGGACCTCCGGGGTCACGGGACCAAAGAATGCCTTCTTGATGATCTCTGCCTTGCCGGCACCGTTTGCCACCATCAGCACCTTGCGTGCCTGCATGATGGTCTTGATGCCCATGGTGTAAGCCTGTTTGGGCACCAGGTCCACATTGCCGTCAAAGAAGCGCTTGTTTGCCTCGATGGTCTCTTCGGTCAGATCCACGCAGTGGGTCTCCAGATCAAAATGATCGCAGGGCTCGTTGAAGCCGATGTGACCGTCGTGACCGATGCCCAGCAGCTGCAGGTCGATGCCGCCCACGCTGTGGATGATCTGGTTGTACTTTGCGCAGGCGTCCTCTGCATCGGGGTTGGTGCCGTCGGGCAGGTTGATCTTTGCAGGGTCGATGTTCACCTTGTCAAACAGGTTCTTGTGCATGAAGCTCCAGTAGCTTTCCGGATGCTCCTTGGGCAGACCACGGTACTCGTCCAGATTCACCGTAGTCACCTGAGAAAAGTCGACGTCGCCCTTGTTGTACCAGTCCACCAGCTGAGCATAGGTGCCCACGGGGGTGCCGCCGGTGGCGAGACCCAGCACGCAGTCCGGCTTCATGATGACCTGTGCGGAGATGATGTTTGCCGCCTTGCGGGACATGTCCTGATAGTCTTTTGCGCGGATGATTTTCATTACGGTAGACCTCCTGAAATTTTGTTGATCTTACTGATTTTTACTATAGCACATTCTCGGTGCTCAATAAACAGCTTTTTGTGAACAACCGCCTTTTTCAGCGGATCCGCTTGCCCTTCTGATAGACGGCGTGGATGTTCAGCTCCTTGTCTGCAAGGATCACGTTGCCGTACCGCCCGGCGGCAAGGGAGCCGTAGTCTGCATCCACCCCGATGCTGCGGGCAGGGTTCTCGCTGGCGGCACGGACGGCGCTTTCCAGCGGCACGCCCATGTCCAGCACCGCACGCTTCATGCAGTCATACAGGCAGGTGGCGCTGCCGGCAATGGTCTCCGGGTGCTCGGTAAGGGTGGCGCGGGGACCGCAGACGGTGACCGCCTGCCCGCCCAGACTGTACTGTCCGTCCGGCAAGCCCGCTGCCATCATGCTGTCGGCAATAAGGATCACATGGTCGTCCCCAAAGGTGTTGAAGGTGAACCGCACCATGGCAGGATGGATGTGCACCCCGTCGGCGATCAGCTCCACCTCTGCCCCCCGCTCCATGGCGGCGATGATGGGACCCGGTTCCCGGTGGGTGATGCCGGGCATGGCGTTGTACAGGTGGGTCATGTGGCTTGCACCGGCGTCAAAGGCGGCAAGCGCCGTATCGTAGTCGGTGCAGGTGTGGGCGATGGAGATCCGCACCTCGTTGTGGCACTCCCGGATGAATTCCAGAGCCCCCGGCTCCTCGGGAGCCACATCCACCAGCTTGATGAGCCCGCCGGAGCGTGCCTGCAGGCGGCGGAACATCCCGGCGTCGGCGGCGTGGAGGTACTCCGGGTTCTGTGCGCCCACCTTCCGGGGGCTGATGAAGGGTCCCTCCATGTTGATGCCCACCAGATCGGCACCGGTGTGGTTTTTGTGGGCGGCGGCGTTGTCCATGACCCGGTTGAGGATCTCTTCCGAGAAGGTCATGGTGGCGGGGCAGATCGCCAGCACACCCTTGCCTGCCTCGTAGTCTGCGATCGCCTGCAGACCCTCGGCGTCACCGTCGCAGAAATCGTGTCCCACGGCACCGTGGAAGTGGATGTCCACCAGACCCGGCAGGGCATACAGTCCCTGAGCGTCCACCACCTCTTCGCCTTCTTCCGGAGCGGCAAAGGGCAGGATGCGTCCCTCCCGGATCACGATCTGACCCGGTTCAAAGGTGTGGCGGGGCGTGTAGACCAGAGCGTTTTTCAGTATCATAACAAAAACCTCTTTTCGGAAAAATCGGCTGCTTTGCAGCCTGCATCACGATAAAATGCCGCCGAAAGCGGGGCGTAAACGCCCGCCCTCGGCGGCACCGGGAACGGATGCGGAATCAACCAGTATTCCGCATAAAATTCAGTTCAGAGTTCCGGAAGATCACAGCATCTTCTTCAGCTCATCGTAGACGAACTGGACCTTGGTGCCGATGATGACCTGGCAGGCATTCTTGCTGGGGCGGATGACGCCGGCAGCACCTGCAGCCTTGACAGCCTTCTCGTCCACCTTGGTGTTGTCCAGAACCTCAAAACGCAGGCGGGTAGCGCAGTAGCCAACTTCCTTGACATTCTCCTTGCCGCCGATGGCTGCCAGAACAGCAGAAGCGACTTCGGTGTAGTTGTTGTTGGCGAGGACTACCTTCTTCTCAGCCTCTTCGTCGTCATCCTCACGACCGGGGGTCTTCAGGTCGAACTTGGTGATGGCAAAGTAGAACACGAAGTAGAACACCACGAATGCTGCGATGCCCAGAGGAATGATCATCCAGGTCTTGGCAGCAGCCGGCAGGGAGGCAGAGAACACCAGGTCGGTAGCGCCTGCAGAGAAGCAGAAGCCAGCACGGAAGCCGGTGTAGTAGGTGATGATGGTGAAGATGCCGTACAGAGCGGAGTACACAACGTACAGCGGGAAGCACAGGAACATGAAGCCGAACTCGAAGGGCTCGGTGACGCCGCAGACGAATGCGCAGATAGCAGCGGACAGGACCAGACCAATAGCAGCCTTCTTGTTCTTAGCGGTCTTGATCATAGCAAGAGCAGCGCCCAGGATACCGAACATCATGCAGGGGAAGAAGCCGGACATGTACATACCCAGGCTCCAGCCCACATCAGCAGAGGTCTCGCCAGCCCAGAAGTGGGACAGGTCGCCCAGACCGATGGTGTCGAACCAGAACACGTTGTTCAGAGCGTGGTGCAGACCGGTGGGGATCAGCAGACGGTTCAGGAAGGCGTAGATGCCAGCACCGATGCCGTCCATGCCGGCGATGCCCTTGCCCAGAGCGACCAGAGCACCGAAGATGACGGGCCAGACGAACAGCAGGACCACGGACACCACAATGGAGATCAGACCGGTTGCGATTGCAACGAAGCGCTTGCCGGAGAAGAAGGCAAGCCAGTCAGGCAGCTGGGTGTTCTTGAACTTGTTGTAGCAGGCAGCACCCACAACAGCGGCGAGAATGCCGATGAAGGAGTTGCCGGCGACCTTCTGGAAAGCGATGTAGGTAGCAGTGCCTTCTTCCAGGTGACGGACCATACCCACCACGCCGGGGCTCAGCAGCTGCTGCATCATCAGGAAGCTGACCAGACCTGCCAGACCGGCAGTGCCGTCATTGTCAGCCAGACCAACGGCTGCGCCGATGGCGAACAGCCAAGCCATGTTGTCGATCAGGGCACCGCCTGCCTTGACCAGCAGGAAGCCAACGGTGTAAGCGGCACCGGAAGTTGCGGCACCGGGAACGCCCATGACGCCCGGAGCCAGTGCATAACCAAGACCCATCAGGATGCCGCAGATCGGCAGCACTGCGACGGGCAGCATCAGAGCTTTGCCCAGTTTCTGGAGATACTTCATCATAAAGCACATTCCTCCTTAGAAATGTTTGTGTTTACAGACCGCCTCTGGTTGCAGGCTGTCCATAATTCCGTAATAAAATAGTAACATACTTTTGATTAAAAAGAAAGTAGTTTTCGTCTTTTTTCTATCATTTTGCGTCAAAAGTCCTTATTTGATGGACTGCCTGCAGCTATTTTTTGGTTTTATTGCGAGTACTTCGTTTTTATGCTGAAAATTCTTTTCTTATTATGTGGATTATATCCAAAAACTTGTATTCTTTCTTCTGTCCTTGTTTTCCTGCCTGTTCCCGGAACGAAAAAAAGTCTCAGACCGGAGTCTGAGACTTTTTTGGTGGGTCATGAGGGATTCGAACCCCCACTCCTGCGGTTATGAGCCGCGTGCTTTAACCGTTAAGCTAATGACCCCTGCAGGTGCCCCCGGTGCAGAGGATGCACCGGGCAGCGCTTATAAGTATAACAAAAACTCTTTAAAATGAAAAGCCCTTTGGAAAAAGTTGTGCCGCCGGGACAGCGTTTCGCCGGTCGGCAGTGCCTCCGGCTTTGCCCGGAGACCGGCGGTAAATATTAAATTTCCGCAAATCGACAAAAAGCCCTGTTCTTTTTTGTCGGTTTCGGCTATAATAAGGAAGAGATTCTTCAATTTTGAACTATTTGAACCAAAGGAGACCGATTTCATGACACAGACCAGACAGGACATGGGGTCCGGCAGCGTAAAAAAACTGATGCTGCAGCTGATGATCCCTGCCGTTGTGGCGCAGGTGGTAAACCTGCTGTACAACATCGTAGACCGCATCTACATCGGACACATTGCCGGCATCGGCGCAGCCGCCCTTACCGGCGTGGGACTTTTTACCCCCATCCTCATGCTGCTGAACGCCTTTGCCATGCTGGTGGGCGCAGGCGGCGCTCCCCGCACCGCCATCGCCATGGGACAGGGCGACAAACAGCAGGCAGAAAAGATCATTTCCAACAGCTTTACCGTCCTGATGCTCTTTTCGGCGGTGCTCACCCTGAGCTTCTACGCCGGTGCGCCGGTGCTGCTACGGCTCTTTGGTGCCAGTGACATCACCCTGCCCTATGCGCTGGACTACAGCCGCATCTACATTCTGGGCTCGGTCTTTGTGCTGCTGGTGATGGGCATGAACCCCTTTATCACTGCACAGGGCTTTGCCAAGATCAGTATGCTCACCACTGTCATCGGTGCGGTGATCAACATTATTCTGGACCCCATCCTGATCTTCGGCTTCGGCATGGGGGTCCGGGGTGCGGCGATCGCCACGGTGCTCAGTCAGGCTGTGGGTGCCTGCTGGATCCTCCGGTTCCTCACCGGCACCAAGACCACCCTGCGGCTGCGCCGGGAGTACCTGAAGCCGGAAAAGCGGGTCATTCTGCCGGTGATGGCGCTGGGCATCTCCTCCTTCGTCATGCTTTCCACCGAGAGCCTGCTGTCCATCAGCTTCAGTTCCAGTCTGGCACGCTACGGCGGCGACGTGGCGGTGGGTGCCATGACCGTCATCACCAGTGCCTCCCAGCTTGCCACCCTGCCCCTGCAGGGAGTCTGTCAGGGTGGACAGCCGGTGATGAGTTTCAACTTCGGTGCAGGCAACAAGCAGCGGGTGCGGGAGGCGTTCCGCTTCCAGCTCACCCTCTGCGGCGGCTACACCTGCCTGTTCTGGGTGCTGATGATGCTGGTGCCCGGGGCGGTGGCAGGCATCTTTACCTCCGACGCCGAGCTGATCCGCTACACCACCTGGGCAATGCGCATCTATATGGCAGGCATCTGTGCCATGGGCTTTCAGGTGGGCTGCCAGCAGAGCTTTATGGCACTGGGACAGGCAAAGGTCAGCCTGCTGCTGGCGTGCCTGCGGAAGATCATCCTGCTGATCCCCCTCATCTTCATCCTGCCGCACCTGCTGCCGGATAAGGTCTTTGGCGTATTCCTCGCCGAGCCGGTCAGCGACATCCTTGCCGCCACCATCACCACCATCACCTTCTTCAGCCGGTTCGACAAGATCCTGGACCGGGGTGCCGAACGGGTATAACCAGAACAACAAAGGGGCTGCTGCACAACGCCGTGCAGCAGCCCCTTTTCTGTATTCCAGTGTCTCCGCCGTCTCACTTGCCTGCCAGCAGGATCGCCAGCACCGCCTTCTGGACGTGGAGACGGTTTTCCGCCTCCTCAAAGATCTCATCGGCGTGCTGCTCAAACACAGCGCTGGAGATCTCCTCGCCCCGGTGCGCCGGCAGGCAGTGGAGCACCATGGCATCCGGCTTTGCCTTTTCCAGCAGGGGTCCCGTAAGCTGGTAGCCCATAAAATCCCGCAGCCGCTGCTCGCACTCGGCGGTGCCGGGGGCGGCGGTGTTCCACACTGCCGTTGCCACCACATCCGCATCCCGGACCCCCTCGGCAGGGTCGGAGGTCAGGTGGAAGACTCCGCCGTATTTCCGGGCAAACATCAGCACATCCGCCGCCGGGCGGTAGCTGTCCGGGCAGACGCAGGTCACCTGCATCCCCGCCAGCAGACCGCCTACGATGAGGCTGTTTGCCATGCTGCTGCCGTCCCCCACAAAGCAGAGCTTCTGCCCTGCAAGGGTGCCCCGGCGCTCCCGAATGGTCATCAGGTCTGCCAGCACCTGACAGGGGTGGGCGTAATCGGTAAGACCATTGATCACCGGCACCCCTGCAAGCTCTGCAAACTCCTCCAGATCCTTCTGCCGGTAGGTGCGCCACACCACACAGTCGTAGTAGCGTCCCAGCACCCGGGCGGTATCCTTCAGGGGTTCTCCCCGCCCTGCCTGCAGCTCGGCGGTGTTCATGTAGTTGCCCAGACCCCCCAGCTGGTACACGCCCACCTCAAAGCTGGTGCGGGTGCGGGTGGACGCCTTGGAAAACAGCAGCGCCACCGACTTGCCTGCCAGCAGGGGGGCGGTGCCTCCCAGCTTCTGCTGCGCCTTCAGCTGGTCTGCCACATCCAGAATATGGGTCAGCTCCTCCGGGGTAAGGTGGCTCATTTTCAGCAGATCTTTCATACCTGCTCCTTCGGAGCCACCGGCTCCATCCCGCTCAGCACCCTGCCCAGGATCTCCAGCGCCATCTCGGTATCATGCTCACTGAGGGTCAGGGGCGGCAGCAGCCGCAGGCGGGTCTTGGCGGTAAGCACCAGCAGCCCTGCCTCCCGGCAGGCTGCCAGCACATCCGCTGCATTCAGGTCGTAGAACTCGATGCCCACCATGAGACCGATGCCGGAGATGCTCTTGACGTGGGGCAGCTTTGCCAGCCCGGCACGCAGCTGCACCGCACGGGCGTTGACATTTGCCAGAAAGCTCTGGTCCATCCGGTCCACCACCACGTTGGCACCGGCGCACACCACCGGGTTGCCCCCAAAGGTGGAGCCGTGGGTGCCGGGACCCATGCCCTCTGCTACCTTTTCGTTCATCAGCACGGCGCCGATGGGCAGACCCCCGCCCAGCCCCTTTGCCAGGGTGACGATGTCCGCTTTCAGGTTGTAGTGCTCACAGCACAGGAAGGTGCCGGTGCGTCCCACGCCGGTCTGCACCTCGTCCACAATGAGCACCAGGTCCTTTTCGTCGCAGAGCTTCCGCACTGCCTGCACATAGTCCGGGTCCAGCGCCATGACGCCGCCCTCGCCCTGGACCAGTTCCAGCATCACAGCGCAGGTGTGACGGTCCACCAGCTCCTGCAGCGCCTCCATGTCCCCCGCCGGGGCGTACACGAAGCCCTCGTTGAAGGGTCCGAAGTAGTTGTGGAACACCTCCTGCCCGGTGGCGGTCAGGGTGGCGATAGTGCGACCGTGGAAGCTGTTCACCAGCGTGATAACGGTGGTGCGGTCCTTGGTGTAGTGGTCCACGCTGTACTTCCGCGCCGCCTTGATGGCACCCTCGTTTGCCTCAGCGCCGGAGTTGCCAAAGAACACCTTGCTCATGCCGGTGCGCTTGCACAGCTTTTTTGCCAGCTTGCCGCAGGGGGCGGTGTAGTACAGGTTGGAGGTATGCTGCAGCTTGTGCGCCTGCTGGGAGACGGCTTCTGCCCAGGTCAGGTCGCAGTAGCCCAGACTGTTGACCCCGATGCCGCTGGTAAAGTCCAGATAGGTCTGCCCTTCGGGTCCCTGTGCGTAGAGACCGTGTCCCTTTTCGATGACCACCGGGTTGCGGTTATAGGTGTGCAGGACATACTCGCTGTCCCGCTTCATGACTTTTTCAGAATCCATAGGTGTACCTCCTGTTGTGTGGAGAATCGGCAGGACCCCCTCAGGCGCTTATCCTCGGAAAAGAAGATCTCCCCAGGGGGAGCCGGGACTGAGAGGGTCCGTTTTTTCTATTATAATACCGCTTTTTCTCTTCCGCAATATTTTTATTCCCGGTGGCTGCGGCGGTAGAAGCGGGTGCCGGAGCCCCGGTTGGAGAACAGCTCCAGCAGGATGGAGTGAGGCACCCGACCGTCGATGATCACCGCCTCGTGGACACCCTGATAGATGGCATCTGCCATGCCGCCGATCTTGGGGATCATGCCGCCGGCAATGACCCCGGCGGACTTGTAGCCCTCGATCTCGGACACCTCCACCTCGGGGATCAGGGTGTTCTCGTCGTCCTTATCCTGCAGCAGTCCGGCGATATCGGTCATGGACACCAGCTTTTCTGCCTTGAGGGCAATGGCGATCTGCGCCGCCGCCGTGTCTGCGTTGACGTTGTATGCCTGTCCCAGATCGTCCATGCCCACGGTGGCGATCACCGGGATAAAGCCCCCGTCCAGCAGGCTGGAGATCAGGGTGGCGTCCACATGGACGATCTCGCCCACATGTCCCAGCTGGGGGTCCAGCTGGGTGCAGCGGAGCATCTGCCCGTCCATGCCGCACAGACCCACGCCCCGTCCCCGGAGCTTTGCCACCAGATCCTTGTTCACCTTGCCTGCCAGCACCTGCTGCACGATCTCCATGGTGGCATCGTCGGTCACCCGGAGACCGTTGGCAAAATGGCTTTCCACGCCCACCTTTTTCAGCATCTCGTTGATCGCCGGACCGCCGCCGTGGACCAGCACCACCCGGACCCCCAGCAGGGTCAGGGTAACAAGGTCGTTCATGACGGCATTTTTCAGTTCCTCGTTGATCATGGCATTGCCGCCGTATTTTACCACCATGGTCTTGCCGTGATACTTCTGGATATAAGGGGTCGCCTCCGAAAAGAGGCGTGCCATCTGTTCGTTTTTCATAAGATTTCCTCTGAACCCTCTCAGTCAATGCCTTGCGGCATTGCCAGCTCCCCCGAGAGGGGGAGCTTTTGCCGGACGGGTCACAAAATAAACTCAGCTGCTTGTCGTTCGTTCCTGAGCTCCCCCTTCGGGGGAGCTGGTGCGCAGCGCCTGAGAGGGTCATTAAGTTCTATAGTCCCCGTTGATCTTTACGTAATCATAGGTCAGGTCGCAGCCCCATGCCTTGGCGCTTGCCTCGCCGGTGCCCATGTCCACCCGCACCAGAATATCGTGCTCTGCCAGCACCTTTGCCGCCTCATCCTCGCTGTAGGGGTGGTAGGCGGCGTTCTCGCAGACATACACCTCGCCTGCAGCGCTGGAAAGCCAGACGCAGACCTTGTCGATGGAGAAATCTCCGGGGGTGTAGCCGATGGCACAGAGGATCCGTCCCCAGTTGGCGTCCCGTCCAAAAACTGCTGCCTTGAACAGGTTGGAGCAGACCACGCTGCGGCTCACGGCACGGGCGGTCTTCAGGTCCGGGGCGTGGGTGACCTGGCAGGTGATCAAGTGAGTGGCACCCTCGCCGTCACCGGCGTGCTCAGCGCACATGTGCTCCGCAATGGCGGTGAGGGCGGCAACAAATGCCCGGTAATCCTGATTTTCCTCGCAGATCTCCGGGTTGCCCGCCATGCCGGACGCCATGATGATCAGGGTGTCATTGGTGGAGGTGTCCAGATCCACGCTCATCTGGTTGTAGGTGCCGGGCACCACCGTTTTCAGCGCCTTTTCCAGCAGGATGGGGGACACCGCCGCATCGGTGGTGTAGAACGCCAGCATGGTCGCCATGTTGGGGGCGATCATGCCGCTGCCCTTGCCGATGGCACCCACGGTGCAGGTCTTGCCCCCCAGCTCAAACTGGATGGCGTACTCCTTTTTGTGGGTATCGGTGGTCATGATGGCGGTGGCGGCATCGCTGCTGCCCTGCTCTGTGGCGGCAAGCTTTGCGGCGGCGGCGGGAATGCCCCGGGCAAAGGGGTCAATGACCATGGGCTGCCCGATGACGCCGGTGGAGGCAGGCAGAACGTCCTTGGGGTCCATATTCAGCGCCTTGCCCACCAGTGTGCAGCACTCTTCTGCCAGTGCCACGCCGTTGGCGGCGCAGGTGTTGGCGTTGCCGCTGTTCACAAGGATCGCCTGGGCATAGCCGTCTGCAAGATGGGCACGGTCCACCTTGATGGGTGCGCCGCAGACCTTGTTGGTGGTGTAGACCCCGGCGGCGGCGCAGCGCACCTCCGCCTTGATCAATGCCAGATCGTATTTTTCAGAATGGTTGGCACGGATGCCGCAGTGGACGCCGGCAGCCGCAAAACCCTTGGGGGCACAGATGCCGCCCGCAACTTCTTTATACTCCATAATGATCTTCCTTTCCCACTGGATGAACCCTCTCAGTCACCTGACGGTGACAGCTCCCCCAAAGGGGGAGCTTTTGGCAAAAAGATAAGGTTTCCCTCTTGCTGAAAAGCTCCCCCCTCGGGGGAGCTGGCAAAGCCGACAGGCTTTGACTGAGAGGGTTTTCTTTGTTATTCCAATCCTTTGGTCTCTTCCAGTCCCAGCATCAGGTTCATGCACTGGACCGCTGCACCGGAGGAGCCTTTGCCCAGATTATCAAACAGGGACACCAGCATCATCTGGTCCCCGGCGGCGTTGACGTTCAGATACAGCTCCATGCGGTCGGTGCCCGCCATGGCGTTGGAATACAGCCCGTTTTCCGGCAGCGCCTCGTTGAGGGCGTGGACCTTGACGGTGGCGGCGTCCTTATAATATGCCGCCAGCCCCTCTGCCACCGCCGGGGCGGTGGTGCCTGCCAGCTTCAGGTCCAGCGGCACCAGCACCTGCATCCCGCTGTAGTAGTCGCAGACCACCGGCACGAACATGGGGGTGTGGGCAAGCCCGCTCACTGCCTTCATCTCCGGCAGGTGCTTGTGCCCCAGCCCCAAGCCGTAGCTTTTGGGGGCGTCCAGCTTTCCCTTTGCCGGGCGCTGCTCGCTCTCATAGTCGGCAATCATTTTTTTGCCGCCGCCGGAATAGCCGGAAATGCCAGTGCAGCTGAAAGGGTAGTCCGCCGGAGCCAGTCCCAGCTCCACAAGCGGGCGGGCGATGCTGATAAAGCCGCTGGCATAGCAGCCGGGCACCGCTACCCGGTAAGAGTTCCGGATCTTTTCCTTCTGCCCCTTCAGCTCCGGGAAACCGTAGTCCCACGCAGCATCGGTGCGGAAGGCGGTGGAGGTGTCCAGCACCTTCACATCCGGGCGCAGCAGAGGCATGACCTCTCTGGAAGCAGCATCCGGCAGGCAGAGGAAAGCAAGATCTGCAGAGTTGATGACCTTTGCCCTCTCGTGTACATCCTTGCGCCCCTCGGCAGAAATGGACAGCAGCTGGATCTCCGGACGGGCAGCAAGGCGGTCTGCGATCCGCAGACCGGTGGTGCCGGAGGAGCCGTCAATAAATACTTTTACGCTCATGCGTTCTTTTCCTCCCAAGCTTCCAGCTGTGCCTCGGCAAGAGCGATCTGGTTGTGCACGCTTGCCGCACTGGGTCCGCCGTAGCTGGTGCGTCCCTCGCAGCAGTTTACCAGATCAATGGCATCGTAGATATCCTGCTCAAACAGGGGGCTGTAGCTCTTGAACTGGTCCAGGGTCAGCTCCTCCAGAGTCTTGTCGGCGGCGATGCAGTCCGACACCATGCAGCCGGTGAGCTTGTAGGCATCCCGGAAAGGCATCCCCTTTTTGGTCAGGTAGTCGGCGCAGTCGGTGGCATTGATAAAGCCCTTGGCGGCGGCACGGCGCATATTGGCGGGCAGGCTCTTCATGGTATCCAGCATGGGGGTGACGGTCTTGAGGCAGAGTTCCAAGGTATCCACTGCGTCAAAGATCGCCTCCTTGTCCTCCTGCATATCCTTGTTGTATGCCAGAGGGATGCCCTTCATCATCACCAGCAGAGTGTTCAGATCGCCATAAACTCTGCCGGTCTTGCCCCGGATCAGCTCGGTGACATCCGGGTTCTTTTTCTGGGGCATGATGGAGGAGCCGGTGGTAAAGGCGTCGTCCAGCTCAATGAACTTGAACTCCCAGCTGCACCAGAGGATGATCTCCTCCGAAAGCCGGGACAGGTGCATCATGCAGATAGAGATGGCGCTTGCCAGCTCGATGCAGAAATCCCGGTCCGACACGCCGTCCAGACTGTTGGCGCAGGGAGCGGCAAAGCCCAGCTTTTCGGCGGTGAAATCCCGGTCCAGCGGGTAGGTGGTGCCTGCCAGAGCGCCCGAACCCAGCGGGCACTGGGCGTCCATGCGGGCGGTGGCGTCCTCAAAACGCTGCAGGTCCCGCAGCAGCATGGAGGCATATGCCATAAGGGCGTGACCAAAGGTGATGGGCTGGGCACGCTGCAGGTGGGTGTAGCCGGGCATGACGGCGGTGGTGTTCTCCGCTGCCTTTTTACACAGCACCCGGATCAGCTCCACGATGTAGCCCTGCAGAGTGCGGCTGTAGTCCCGGAGGGTCAGCCGGATATCCAGCGCCACCTGATCGTTGCGGCTGCGCCCGGTGTGGAGCCGCTTGCCGGCATCCCCGATGCGGGCGGTAAGGGTCTGCTCCACAAAGGTGTGGACGTCCTCGGCGGCAGGGTCGATGTCCAGCGCACCGGAGGCAAGGTCGTCGGCAATGGAGGCAAGACCGTTGAGGATATCCTCGCAGTCCTTTTCTGAGATGATGCCCTGCTTGGCAAGCATGGCGGCGTGGACGCCGCTGCCCCGCATATCCTGTGCGATCATCCGCTGGTCGAACCGGATGGAAGAATTGAAGTCGTTGACCCGGGAGTCCACCGCTTTGGAGAAACGTCCCTTCCAGAGTTGTTCTGCCATAATAAACTCCTTAACTGTAGGCTGCAGCGATCCTGCACCCTCATCAGTCAGCTGACGCTGACAGCTTCCCCCGACCGGGGGAAGCCTTCAAGACGCTGCCGTACCGGAAGCCTTCCCCCAGACGGGGGAAGGTGGCATGACGCAAAGCGTCATGCCGGATGAGGGTGCAGTTTCTGCTGATGATATTTCTTATAAAAACGGCAAAGCCGCCGCAGGGGAAAACGCTCCTGCGGCGGTGCCGCCGGCAACGATGCCGGTTGTAAGATCTCCTGCGTGAAAGTGTGAAAACACGCAGGAGCGGAAGATTGCTAAGGTCTTACTGGATCTGGGGCCAGTTCTTGGACAGCTTTGCCCGCTCCTTGATGGACAGGCCGAACAGGTTGATGAAGCCGGCGGAATCTGCCTGGTTGTAATCATCATCCTCGCCGAAGGAAGCGGTCTGCTCATCGTAGAGGGTGTAGGGAGAGGTGACGCCGGCGTTGATCATGTTGCCCTTGTAGAGCTTGAGCTTCACATCGCCGGTGACGGTCTTTTCCAGACTGTCGGCAAAGGCATCCAGAGCCTCCCGCAGGGGAGTGAACCACTGACCGTTGTAGACGATGTCGGCGTACTTCTGTGCCAGCTGTGCCTTGAAGTGAGAGCTTTCCTTGTCCAGAGTGATGGTCTCCAGCACGTTGATCGCCTTGTACAGGATGGCACCGCCGGGAGTCTCATAAACGCCACGGCTCTTCATGCCCACCAGACGGTTCTCCACGATGTCCAGCAGACCGATGCCGTTTGCGCCGCCCACCTTGTTCAGGTACTCCACCAGCTCCACAGCACCCATCTCCTTGCCGTCCACGGCAGTGGGGATGCCCTTTTCAAAGTGGATGGTGATGTAGGTGGGCTGGTCCGGAGCCTGCTCCGGGCTGACACCCAGCTCCAGGAAGCCGGACTTGTTGTACTGAGGCTCGTTGGCAGGGTTCTCCAGATCCAGACCCTCGTGGCTCAGATGCCACAGGTTCTTGTCCTTGGAGTAGTTGGTCTCACGGTTGATCTTCAGGGGGATGTGGTGTGCCTCGGCGTAGTCGATCTCCTCGTCACGGCTCTTGATGTCCCACTCACGCCAGGGAGCGATGATCGCCATATCCGGGCACAGTGCCTTGAGGGTCAGCTCAAAACGCACCTGGTCGTTGCCCTTGCCGGTGCAGCCATGGCAGATGGCATCTGCGCCTTCCTTGATGGCAATGTCCGCCAGTGCCTTGGCGATGCAGGGACGGGCAAAGCTGGTGCCCAGCAGGTAGTCCTCGTACTTGGCGCCAAACTTCAGGGTGGGGAAGATGTAGTTCTCCACAAAGTCCTTCTTCAGGTCCAGCACGTACAGTTTGGAAGCGCCGGTCGCCTTTGCCTTCTCTTCCAGACCGTCCAGCTCGGTGCCCTGTCCCACGTCACCGGAGACAGCCACAACCTCGCAGTTGTTGTAGTTTTCCTTCAGCCAGGGAATGATGATGGAGGTGTCCAGACCACCGGAATATGCCAGAACTACTTTTTTGATATCTTCCTTTTTCATGATGAACGCTCCTTTATAAAAATACACTTTTGTTTCCTGATGCAGGCATCCCTCCTGCACCCTCTCTATGCGGTTCGCTGTTGATGCTTTTATTATACGCAGCGCTGGTTTTTCGTCAATGCTAAAAACCGCCAAACCTTACGGGCATTTGACCTGTGTTTTGGTTCAATCTGCATCTTTATACAAATATTTTATAATATATGCGAATATTATACATATTCGCCTGTGAATTTTCATTCCGGAAACAGCAAAAAACGCCACCCTTCCGGGCAGCGTTTTCAGGATCTTTATGGAGGATCTATTCCGGCAGAAAGGGACAGCCTGCCGCAGTCCATGCGGCGCACAGCAGTTCCTTCTGGGGCTTGGGCAGCTTTTTCAGGGCGATCTCCCGGCGCAGGGCGGCGGACCTGTCCCGGCAGAGCTCCAGATAGGCAAAGCCCACGGCACCCCGGGCACGGGTGTACTTTGCACCCCTGCCCCTCTGGTGGGCACGCAGCCGCACCGCCGGGTCGCTGGTCCAGCCGGTGTACAGCTGTCCCCCGGTGCAGCGCACCATGTAGACGAACGCCCGCTTTGGCTCAGAGGCGACCATTGTTTTTCAGCACCTGACGGCAGGCGGCAAGGGCGGTATCCTTGTCCTTTGCGGTGATGAGGAAGCGGCTGGCGTGGCAGAAGCTGATGCCGGCGATGCCGCTCTTCTGTTCAATGACCTCCTGAGGCTGTCCCGCCCAGCTCTGGGGGAAGGGCAGCTTGGGGCGCTTGGTCTTGGGGTCGGTGACGCACTGGGCGCTCCAGCCTCCCCGCTGGCTGGGGTAGACCACAAACAAAGCGTCGGTCTTGTACAGACCGTTCTTCCAGGGCAGGTAGCAGGGCAGCACCACAATGCCGTCCCGGGAATTCTGGTACGCCTGCCGGACCTTTTCGTCCGCACGGTTCACCGCATTGGCGCTGTCGATCTGATTTTCCAGGATCTGCTTTGCCACTGCCACCGCCTTAAAAAAGCAGCTGTCCTGATCCTCTTTGGAGTCCCACACCGGGTTAAAAAAACCGATGGCGTCGCACAGGCTGTTCTGCTCCCCGGTATTGTCGTTGAGGTCCAGCGGCTGGATGAAGTTCTCGTCCACCAGCCGTGCCTGCCGCTCTCCCACAAGCCCCGGACCCAGCACCCGCCACAGCAGTCCCAGCGCTGCATAGGGTACCCCGTTGGGACGGTACTCCCGGGGTTCCTGATGGTGGTCAAACATTCCAAACCCGATGTCGTAGACGATGCCGTCAAAGTCATCCGGCACCGTAAAGCCCCGGGTGATCTTGATATCCGGGCGCAGGATCTGCAAAAGCGCCGTGGCAAATACATCGTCGGCATGGAACTTGCCGGCGTGGGTAAAACCGTTTGCAGGAATTTTCATGGACTTGATACCTCGTTCTGATGATGTTTATAACAGTATAGCACACTTTGGACCGGCGGACAATAAAAGCCCCGGGCGGCAGGTGCCGTTCCGGGGCTGAGAATTTATGCAGTCAGCGCATCCGTTTTACTTTTTCTTTGCGGTGCGGGCGGGCTTGGCAGCGGCGGACTTTGCCTCCGGCTCTCCCAGTGCCAGCACCTGTGCCAGCTCTGCCTGTGCGGCGGCGTTGGAGGGGTCCGTCACCGCCAGCACATCGGCATAGAACTGCTCCATCTCCTGCCGGGTGGAGAAGTTTGCCACATACATCTGGTTGCCCATTGCCCCGGACAGAGCCTCCGGGATCCGGTCCACCATCCGCATATTTTCCTGATATTTCTGCATGATCTGCTCGTGGCTGTAGACAAAGTTCTTGCCGTCCCTGCGTCCGGCAAAGGCGCAGTAGAAGTGCTCTCCCACCGGCATATCGGTGCCGCCAAAGGCGATCATATCCGCCCAGATCTTATACACGTTGGTGGAGCGGGCAAAGTTGATCATGTCCGGGGTAAAGCCGCCGCAGGGGCGCATATTCACTTCCAGTGCCACGATCTGTCCCTTCTTGCCCATGCTTGCCTGATCTTCGGTCATGCGGAAGAACTCAAAGTGGACAAAGCGGCTCTTGACCCCAAAGCTCTTTACTGCCGCACGACCGGCGGCACGGGTGTCCTCCGGCAGGTCCTTGATGATGTAGTAGATGGAGTTGTCGTCGTTGTTCACGATGTCCATAATGGACACCGGGCTTACATTGCCCGCCTCAAAGATGGGGTTGCCCGCTGCGTCAATGATGGCATCGTAGCTGTTGACCTCGGCGTGAACGAATTCCTCCATGATGTACGCCACATCGGGGTGGTGCGCCGCCTTGTAGAAGAGGAACTTTTCCAGCTCTGCGTCACTGGACAGCTTGTGGGTGTCGGAAGCGCCCACGCCGTTGTCCGGCTTCACCACCACCGGGTAGCCCACCTGGGCAATGAACTTTTTGCAGCCTGCAAGATCGTCCACCATGTGGTAGCGGGCGGTGGCAATGCCTGCCTTCTGGTAGTACTCCTTCATCTTGCTCTTGTACTTGATGCGGGGCATATCAGAGGTCTGGAAGCCGGTGGTGATGTGGAAATCCGTCCGCAGGGCGGCGTCCCGCTCCAGCCAGTATTCATTGTTGGACTCCAGCCAGTGGATGTGTCCGTACTTAAAGGCAAAAAACGCCACGGCACGGTACACCTCGTCGTAATTTTCCAGATTGCCCACCTTGTAATACTCGTTGAGGCTGTCCTTCAGCTCCGGCTTCAGCTCATCGTAGGGCTGGTCGCCGATGCCCAGCACGTTCATGCCGTTGTTCTTCAGCTCATGGCAGAACTGCCAGTAGTTGGTGGGGAAGTTGGGCGAAATAAAAATAAAATTTTCCATGGTATTCTGATTCCTCTTTCCACTGTCCTCTATCCGGCGGCACCCCTGCCCCTGCGGCAGGCGGTCCGCCTCTTACAAAAACTGCCTTGCCGGATGACCGGCATCTCCGGGCGGCACCTGCCTTTCCGCTTCCCAAAAAGACCCCCTCCGGGAGGGGGTCCCAGGGCAGCTGCCGCTGCCGGAATGTTCCTTACTGCTGCCCGAGAATGAAGGGCATATAGTACACCACCTGCTTATACCACCATTCCCAGTCGTGCTTCACATCGTGACCCCACAGGTCCACCCAGATGGGAATGTGCTTTGCTTCCAGGATCCGCTTGAGCATCCATGTGGTGTCCGGCTGCTCCCATGCACCCTGTCCGCAGCAGATCACCGCTTTCTGGCTGCGGTACAGCTCCATATAGGGGTGGTCCTCCGGGAAGTTGCGCATATAGTCCACCGGCGAGTTCATGTACACCAGCTCGTCCATGTAGTCGCCAAAGCCGTAGTGGGCGGTGTAGATGCCGCTGAGGGCAATGCAGCCGCAGAACACATCGGGACGGCGCAGGTAAAGGTTCACGGCGTGGGTGGCACCCAGACTGCAGCCAAAGGCAATGACCCCCGGCATATCCTCCCAGCCGTTGCGCTCCTTGGCAAGATACTGGATCTTGGGGACCGCCTCCTCCACGATGTAGTGCAGCCACTGCTCGTAGCGGCGGATCCGCCAGTAGGGGTCCCCGCTGGTGTCGGACCAGGTCTCCTGATCCAGCGTGTCGATGGAGATCACCATCAGCTGCCCGGACTCGATCCAGGGGGCAAGGGTGTCTGTCATGTGGAAGTTCTCAAAATCAAAGAACCGCCCGTCCTGACAGGGGATGTACAGCATGGGGCGTCCGGCATGACCGTACACCTTGCATTCCATATCCCGCCCCAGTGCGGGGCTGTAATCCTTGAAATACTGCATCTCCATATGGTTTACCTCCACTGTCTTATTTCTCAAAACTCCCCCGGTCACGGCGTCCGCCGCAGCACCCTCGCCGGGAGGGTCCGGGGAGAAACGGCAGGGTCTCCGGCTGTGCCGGTGCCTTCTTTACCGGGAAGGCTCACTCCAGCTCATACATCAGGGTGTGGATCACAAAGGGCAGCTGTTTTTCCCAGCTTGCCTCGCTGTGGGTGCCGCCGGGCACGATGCGGCTGGTAAGATGGATGCCCCGGCTCATGAGCCGGTCGCACATCTCGGTGTAGCCCTTGCGGGTCCCCTCGTGGTTGCCCATCTCCCGGGAACCGTAGTCCATGTACAGCACCGTGCCCGGTTCCAGCTTTGCACGGCTCACCAGCCCCTCCAGCTTCTCCGGGCAGACCCAGAGAGAAGGGGACAGCGCCGCCGCCCGACCAAAGGTGTCGTTGTACTGCATCAGGGCGTACAGGCTCATGAGACCGCCCATGGAGCTGCCGCCGATAAAGGTGTGCTGCCGGTCCGGCAGGGTGCGGAAATTGCGGTCCACAAAGGACTTGAAACGGTGGACGTACCAGTTCATGGTCGCCTGTCCCTTGCCCTCAAAGTGCCCATACTGGGGGTCGTCGAACCGGTAGGGGGAATACTCCACCAGCCGCTCGTTGTTTGCCCCGGGGTTGCACTCCACCGCCGCCACGATCAGGGGGGTGTCGGTGTAGTCCAGATAGTCCGCCATGCCCCAGCTCTTGCCGTAGGTGGCATCCTCGTTGAAAAAGACATTCTGTCCGTCAAACATGTACAGCACCGGGAACCGGCGGTCCGGCTGGGACTGGTACATGGTGGGCAGGTAGACATAAACTCTGCGCTGCTCCGTGCCGCCTACGGCAGGGTAGCTTACGCTCCACTTTTTGATCATCGTGTTACTCCCTCGCAATCCTTCCACTGCAGAGGTCCTGCCGCCATGCAGGCACGCTCTGTCAGCTTCAGTGTAACACCATGGACCACAGAATGCAACGGTTTATGTCCGGATACGACAAACGCCGCCCAGCGATCATCCGGCGGCGTCTGCTGTATCCTCGAAAGAGGATAGTGCTCAGTATTTCTTCTGGACCGGAACGATCCAGCCCTTGGTGTCGGGGATCTTGCCCCACTGCATACCGGTCATGGTATCGTAGAGCTTCTGGGTCACAGGACCGATCTTGCCGTCCCCGATGTAGGCGTGCTCGCCCTTCCACACCAGTTCCTTGACCGGGGAGACCACGGCAGCGGTGCCGGTGCCAAAGATCTCTTCCAGCTTGCCATCCCGGGCTGCCTGCATGATGTCGGCAATGGCGATCTTGCCCTCGACCACTTCATAGCCCCAGTCCTTCAGCAGCTCGATGCAGCTGCGGCGGGTGACGCCGGGAAGAACGGTGCCCACGGTGGCAGCGGTGTACACCTTGCCATCGATCTTGAACATGATGTTCATGCTGCCCACTTCTTCCACGTACTTCTTTTCCACGCCGTCCAGCCACAGCACCTGTGCGTAGCCCTGCTCCTCGGCAAGCTCGCCTGCCTTGATGGAAGCTGCGTAGTTGCCGCCGCACTTGGTAAAGCCGGTAAGACCGGGAGCGGCACGGATGTACTCATCCTCCACGTAGATGCGCACCGGGTTGATGCCCTCGGCATAGTAAGCACCGGAGGGAGCGCAGATGATGCAGAAGATGTAGTTCTTGGAAGCATGGACGCCCAGACCCACGTCATTGGCAAAGATGAAGGGGCGGATGTACAGGGAAGCGCCGTCGGTGTGGGGGACCCAGTCCCGCTCCACGTCCACCAGAGCCTCTACTGCCTGCACATAGTCCTCTACAGGGATCTGAGGAATGCACAGACGGTCTGCGGAATCCTGAAAACGCTTGGCGTTGCAGTCCGGGCGGAACAGCTGGATGGTGTCATCCGCCGTGCGGTATGCCTTCATGCCCTCAAAGATCTCCTGTGCGTAGTGGAACACCACCGTGGCAGGGTCCAGCTCAAAGGGTGCGTAGGGCACGATGCGGGGATCGTGCCAGCCCTTGCCCTCGGTGTAATCCATCACGAACATATGGTCGGTAAACTTCTTGCCAAAGCCCAGCTTGCTCTCGTCCTGCGGCTTCTCCTTGGGATGAGTGGTGCGGGTGATCTTGATATCCAACATATATTTTCCCTCTTTCCTGATCTCGGGTGCAGCATATCCCGCACCCGTAAACGCCGAATGATGGTTTCTATTATAGTATTATGAAATTCATTTGCAAGGAATCGCAAAATCTTTCATCTTTCGCACCGGTAAGTTGCGCTAAATTGTGAGCAGAACTGTGTGCAAACTGCCCAAAACGTGGTACAATGAGGATGTATCTGCGTTTTTCCTGAAAGGAGTTCTTTTATGATCCAAGGCGTCATTTTTGATATGGACGGACTGATGTTTGACACCGAGCGCATCTGGGCGACCCTGTGGAAGCCGGCTCTTGCCACCCTGGGGCTTACCTATCCGGAGGGGCTGGATGCTGCCGCCCGGGGCACCTCCGGAGAATCCATGCGCAAGGTGCTGCGGCGCTTTTTTGGGGAGGACTGCGACCCCGATGCCATCCGCCTTGCCCTGCAAAAGCAGGCGGACATTGCCTTTACCGCCGCCCCGCCCAAAAAGCCCGGGCTGGATGAGCTGCTCTGCTGGCTCAGCCAACAAAACATCCCCATGGCAGTTGCCTCCTCCAGCCGCCGCAGCTCCATCCTGCACCATCTGGACTGCTGGGGGCTCACCCACTATTTCAAGGCGCTGGTGTCCGGGGAGGACGTGACCGAGTCCAAGCCCAACCCTGCCATCTTCCACCTTGCCGCCCAAAAGCTGGGCACCCCGCCCCGGCATACGCTGGTGCTGGAGGACAGCTTCAACGGGGTCCGTGCCGGTGCCGCCGGGGGCTTTGTCACCGTCATGGTGCCGGACCTTGCCCAGCCGGACCAGGAGATGCGCAGCCTGTACACCGCCCGGTGCGACAGCCTTTTTGAGGTGCTCCGGATGCTGGAAGCAGGGGAGCTGTAAGGAGGGAAGGTCCTTTCTTGACCCCCCTGCAGGGCTGCGTTATAATGAGAGAATAAAAGGGACCGTATTTGTGCCGCAGGCTTTTCTGCCGCACCGGTTTTGTTTTGCGTGGAAGGAGAACCAGCATGGCATTTTTTGACGATGTGAAAAACAAGGTCACTCAGGTGGGACACAGCGCCGCCAAGAGCGCCCGGGATTTTTCGGAGACCACAAAGCTGAACAGCCAGATCTCGGATGCCGAAAAGCAGATCAACCAGCTGTACACCCAGATCGGCTACGAGATCTACTGCGCCCACAACGCCGACCCCCTGCCGGAGGTCGCCCAGCTCATTGAACAGCTCAACGCCCTCCATGACCAGATCGAGGGGCTGCGGGCGCAGGTCCAGACCATCAATGCCAGCAGCCTCTGCCCCGGCTGCGGCGCAAAGATCCGCCCCGGCATGGCGTTCTGCTCCAGCTGCGGCACAAAGCTGCCCCAGCCCGAGCCTGCCCAGCCTGCAGCACCCCAGAACCGCTGTCCGGTGTGCGGAGCTCCCACGGCGGCAGACGCCCTGTTCTGCACCAGCTGCGGCACCCGGCTCACCCTGCCGGAGGAGCTGAACGGGCTGGACGAGTGCTCTGCACCCACCGGGCTGGTGATGGACCAGCTGCCGGAGATCTGCCCCACCTGCGGCACCGTGCTGCCCAAGGGCACCATCTACTGCACCAACTGCGGCTCCTCGGTGCTGCCCACCGCCGGGGCACAGCCCCAGCCGGCATCCCAGCCGGTGCCCCAGAACACCGTCTGCCCCCGCTGCGGCACCACCCTTGCCGCCGGAACACTTTTCTGCACCAACTGCGGGGAACCCCAGCACTGAAGGGACCCCGCTGCTCTTTGGGAGGATCCAGCCATGGATTATCAGCTCTCCTACGCCTGCATCAGCCACATCGGCAAACGGCGCAAGATGAATCAGGACAACTTTCTGTGCGGCGGCGTTTACGCCTCTCAGGGACAGACCGAGCCCCTTGCCCTGCCCCTTACCGGCACCGTCGGCGCTGCCCCCCGGCAGCTCTTTGGCGTCTTTGACGGCATGGGCGGGGAGGAGCGGGGAGAGGCGGCCGCCTTTCTTGCGGCAGAGGCTGCCGCCTGCAACCCCCTTGCCGGGGACCCGGTGGAGGTGCTGGAAACCGTCTGCCAGAACGCCAACCAGCGCATCTGCGCCTTCGTGGCAGAAAACGGTCTGGGCATCTGCGGCACCACCGCCGCCCTGCTGCTGACCGATGCAGACCGGCTGACTGTCTGCAACATCGGGGACAGCAAGATCTTCCGCCTGACAGACCGGCAGCTGACCCAGATCTCGGAGGACCACCTTTCCCTTGCCCCTGCCGGGGTCAAGCCGCCCCTGTCCCAGTGTCTGGGCATCCCGCCGGAAGAGCTGACCCTCTGCCCCCACTACGACAGCCTGCCCTGCTGCGCCGGGGACAAATACCTGCTGTGCTCCGACGGCTTGACCGACATGGTGCCGCCGGAAGCCATCCGGGACACCCTTGCCGCCCATGCGCCGGCAGATGCCGCCGGGCTGCTTTTGCAGCAGGCGCTGGACAACGGCGGCAGAGACAACATCACCCTGCTGATCCTGCAGGTAGAAAGCCGGAAAACCGGCTTCTGGCAGAAGCTGCGGAAGCTGCTCTGATCCTCTATAAGTTCCAAAAAACAGGCAAGCCCTGCTGCGCCGTGTGCGCAGCAGGGCTTGCTTTTTCGTGCTCCGCCTTCTCTGCCTTGCCGCCGGGACCGTTTGCAACATTCGACATTTTTGTTGGTTGGTGGTACACTGCATCCATGAGGATCCGTCGGAGGTGGTCGTGTTGCTTTCCCTGTACTTGGCTGTTCTGGACGATCAAAGCAATGAAGAACAATTTATAGAGTATGAACTAAAAAGGAGGTTTGCGTCAATGAAGAAAAGAATCTGTGTCGGCATCTTTATGCTAATTCTTGTTACTTTATGTGGAATGTCCGCATTTGCAACAGCGCCTTATAGTTCAAACCTTGATTTTCTTTCATCATCCCCTGATAATCTTGATGTGTTGGCACAGGAACAAACGATCCTGGATATGATGGATTTCAACGACGAACAACAGGTTTACGCTATAACCAGCCTCGACTTCAGTAAAGCACAGAAGCAGTATATATTGAATTCGGTTTCTTTTCGTGACATCCTTGCTCCCGATCCTTCTTCGATAAATGTTTTTATGCAGGATGATTACGCATGGACCATTCCATTGGAAGAAACCTCTGAAAATTATGAGTATGCTGTGGTACGGAAATTGGAAAACGGTGAATTTGGCAGTAGTGTCATCACAACGCTTGATAAAGGCACTTCTTCTGTAGAGTATATTTTTCATCCGGAAATGCTTGATGAAAAATTACGCAATTATCAGGTAGATCGTATTACAACTGTCGCCGTCGGGGACATAAACACACATGTAATCATTGCAAGCACCGATAAAGGACTTCTCTATATTCCGTTTTCAGACCGTCCTGAGTTTCTTGACATAACGAACGGAAAAATTTATAGCAGCTCCGACTTCTTGAATTTATTAGAAGCTTATATCCAGACCCGAGACGCTTCGATTGCTTCTGGTGGCGGATCGGCGTCTGTTTCTGAACGATTTTTGAGTCTGTTATCCATTTCGCTGCTTTGTACAGCATTTGTTTTACTGATTATCTACGTAAAAAAGTACAAACTGCATCGTTCAGAGAAATGGCGGTAACTCTCAGACGAAGATAAAAGCACAAAGATCCATAGTGACAACCAGCCCTCTATCTGCAGCGACTGCAAATAGAGGGCTGGCTGCTTTTTATCATCTCATCTGCCGTTGCCCGGACTGCAAAAAGGGGCTGTTGCAAAACAGCTCCCGCTTAAACTGTTGAAAACAGCTGCATTCGCCGTGTAAATCGGGTAGAATGTCGAAAACTTAAAGGCAAATCTGCGAAAATGAGTACAGCAAAGCTGAGCATCCGTGTAAAAAGCAGGTGCTCAGCTTTTTACATTTTTAGTTCCGAAAAATTCTACGCTTTTTTTGAGGGAAAAAAGATGAGATTTTCGCTTTTCGCATTGCAGTTTGGAAAAGAACTTCTGGAGGTCAAAGGCAAGGCAGAGGAGAAAGGGTTCTGTTGAAATGTTGGTCTTTCCCCGCATCAGGAAGCGCCGGAAGTTCCGGTCGCTTTTCAGCACACCAAAGGCTCCTTCTACCTGAATGGATCGATTCATCCGCAGACGTGCTCCTCGCTCAGAAAGAAGATTCTCAAAGGCAGTCTTTCTGTGTTCGGCAGATTCTACACACATCCAGATCTCTTTGTTTTTTGCTTCATCGTAGGATTTAAAGCACTTGTTTCGGAGTTCGCCGCCGGCATCTGCCACAATGTCACGGTAGCTTTTGCCCTGCATCCGCTGGATATGGTTTAAGAACGGAATCAGTGTACCGGAATCCATGCGGTTAGAAAAGAGATAGCGGGTAAGGCACATGGGTTCAATAGTCAGGTACAAAAAGCCGCCCTGTCCGACCGAGATGATCCTACGATCCGGACTTTTCGTCCCGCAATTTCCAATACCAAAGCAGAACGGAGTAGCATCTGCATGCATACAAAGCAACTTGTATTGCCATCCCCCTCCATCTTTGCGCTGCATTGAGGATCTCCGGAAACCGCTTTATACTCAATATGCCGCTGTCTACTTTCCGGAGTTTCCGCAGCTGCGCCTTTTTCTCCTGGTGATTCAACGAACAGCCTGCATATCCAAATTCAAGGCACATCAAGGACAAGTACTTATACGCATGATCCACAACGAATCTCGACTGTACCCTCCCGGTCATTTTGGAGATGGCAAACTGGAGTTCCTCATGCTTTACCCGTACAATGTTTTTCATCCGATTTTCACTGTATTTTGATGACGTACTCTGACCCGACCGGCAATAATGAATGAAAAGCTTGTCCGGAATATATACAACATCGGATATGTAGGACAGGTACTCTATATTGAAAAGAAAGTCCTCCATCCCTGCAAGAATCGATTCATCAAACTGCAGCCGATTATTTACGATAACGTCTCTTTTATACAATCCATTCCACAGAAGACGTCTTGTCAAATCAAAAAGCTCATAGGGCTGCTGCAAAACTTCTGCAACACTCAACTTTGCATCAGAAACGGGATCCTCAAATACATTTGTGACCCGCCCATCATTCGAATACTCCGATCTGTATGCAAATTTGACCAGGTCCGCATTTTCCTTTATAGCAGAGCACACTGCCTTTTCCAGATACTGCGGCATATATAGATCATCATGGTCACAAAATGCAATGTAGGTACCTTGTGCATGTTTCAATCCGGTGTTGCGTGCCCTACAGATCCCGCTGTTTTCTTCATGAATGAGAACAATGCGGTCATCCTGCGCCGCATATTTTTCGCAAATTTCTCCGCTTCCATCTGTAGCGCCATCATCAATGAGAATCAGCTCAAAATCTCGATATGTCTGCTGCAAGACGCTTTCGATTGCGTTTGCCACATACAGATGTGCATTGTACACCGGCATAATCACACTGACCGTGGGGGTCGTCATTTACATTGCCTCCATCATTCTGTGAAACATCTCCATCAATCCCACTTTGGGCTTCCATCCAAGCTTTTCGATTTTATCTGTGTTCAATTTCATATACAAAGTATCCGCATATCCAAGTTTACTTACATCTTTTGCGGCAATCACGACCCGGATGCCGTTCTCTTTTGCGAAGTCCTGTGCCATTTGCAAAATTGAGCAATAGGTCCCCGAGTTTGCTGCGGTATATGCCTGACCTGCCATCCCATCAAGCAATACCACCAGAATCGCCTCTACCGCATCCGCCGTGTACAGGTAACACCGTTCGGTCTCTCCCTGGGTCATAAGAACGATATCTCTCTTCTCTTTAGCACAGCGTGCAAATTCTGCAAAGATACGTCCATCGTTGTAATCAACTCCCGGACCAAAGGTCTGGGTCAATCGTACGATTTTTGCCGGGACCTTATATTGTGCGGCATATGCACAGCACATGCTTTCACAGAGTTGCTTACTGATCGGATAACTGTTGCGAGGCACCGTGGGATCAAACCCTCCCATCCTGTCCTCGGTGACCTCCTCGCCTTTTTGAGGAAAGCCATAGACCTCCATGGAGGAAAGAAACACCATTCCCTTTATATCGTTTTTCCGGGAAATGTCCAGTACATTTTTTGTGCCCTCAACTGCAATATTGATGGTATCCGCAGGGTTATTCAAAAAGAATCTGCTGGATGTTGGATTTGCACAGTGCACAATATAGTCGATCCGGGCAGGTATCTCCGGAGCTCTGGTAATATCGCATTCGACCAACTCCAGTTCCGGTGCGTCTTCAAAGAGCATCTGCCTTTTTCGATCGCGTACCCACAGAATGATCCGCAGGTTCAGATCGTTGCGGCGGTTTGCATACAAAAGAGCCCGAACAAGCGTTGCACCGATCAAACCGGTCGCACCTGTTACCAGAAAGGCTGCATCTCGAAAGCGTTCCGGATCGATGGTGTTCCAGATGCTTTTCGAATCCTCCAAAAAAATATCAGTACGTGTTTTTTCGCAGCACATTTAAATCCTTCTCCTGCTTATCCAAAGATCTGCGAGTTTTCTCTTGCATCCTCCAACGCCCGGAATGTATAAAAGTCGCTTGGGGTAGTGATCTTTATATTCTCCGGCGAGCCCTCCACAGTATAAAGCGGATATCCATAATATTTCATCAGACATGCCGAATCAATAAAATCCTGCCTTCTGTCATCGATCGCCTTGCAATGTGCGCTCCACAGATCTCTCAAAATAAAGCTTTGCGGCGCTTTTGCCAATTGGCAGCGGGAACGCTCAACAATATCTCCCACCAAGCCCTGTTCATTCTTAATAACAGTGGTCTCGATTGCCGGCGATACTGTAATTGCCGATCCGTTTTTCTTTACGCATGCGATATTTCTTGAAATGGTGTCGTAATCTATCAGAGGACGCACACCATCATGGATCAGTACAACGCTCTCCATCGGAAACAGTTCTGCTGCTTTTTTTACGCCGTGATAGATCGACTGCTGTCCGGTACTGCCTCCCGGCACAATGGAAACTACTTTTGACAATCGGTACTGCTCCACCAGTGTCTTGCAATACTCGATCCAGCTTTCCAGCATTACCAGAACGATCGCATCAATTTCCTTGTGCTTCTGAAACTGCTCCAGTGTGTAAACCAGAATCGGCTTTCCGTGCAATTCAAGAAATTGCTTTGGTCTGGTCTTTGTATTCATTCGCTGACCGGTTCCGCCGGCAAAAATTACCGCCACATTCATTTTTTACTCCTCTTTCAGCAGTGAACATACTAAGTCTGCGACACGTTCCGAAGCCATTCCGTCTTGTACCATGCCGCAATCATCCAGAAAACGTTTTCCCTCTTGTTGAAATTTATCCCAATCAAAATTCTCCACGACGCAATTCATGTCATCTTCGTCTCTGGCGATCGGAAACGGCAATTTCTCCGGATCAACGATAAATCCTCGTTCTTCTCTATATTTCTCCAGGTCTTTGACATAGGCTATTACACTTCGCCCTGCAATCAAAGCGTCAAACATGCAGCTGGAGTAATCTGAGATCAGCCATTCACTTGCCATGATCAGCTCATTCATATCCGGATATTCCGAACCGTTGAGCACATTGTCGCTGTAGTGGACCTTGTGTTGTTCCTTGAGAACATTGGGGTGGAGCCGAATGATTATCTTCCAATTCCCGCCATATTTGTTTTGAAATGTATTTATCAGCCTTTCTGTGTCAAAGCCATAATCCATATCCGGATCATTTCTAAACGTAGGCGCATAAATAACAAATCTCGTTTTGGGATCAACATGATAGAATGCACAGACACTTTTATGCATCTTTCCCGTTTTGTCGAACAGAATATCCTCTCGCGGATAACCCGTTTCCTCCACCGGTCCATCATACCAGAAATCTCTCTTGATTATATTCGTCATCCATGCACTGTTCGACAAAAACAAATCGATCATCTGGGAGTCGTGAATGGCTTCCTTTACGTATCCATCGCTCAGCTTTGACGCAGCCGCTTTTTCAACAAGCTTATTACCGATCCCTCCATGCCATGTTTGAATATAGTATTGCCCTTTTCTCTTACAGACCCATTCTCTCTTTCTTGAATTGTCGATCCAGACCCGGGCAGTTGCCAAATGGTAACAGCCCTTTACGGACAGTCTCCCGACATACTCCGTTTTTTCGGTTCCACGTTTGCCTTTGGACACAAGCCAGACGCACTTGCACGGCGCATTCTTCTCACAAAGTTTTTTGTAGATCGCATAGGGATTGTCGTTCACCATTCCATAAAAGCTGGAAAAGACGATTTTATCCTTGTCGATGGGAAACAGGGAAAAGAACCGCAGCATCATGTGTGCAATCGATGATTTTATAAAAGCGGCAAGCATCTATCTTTCTTCCTTCCTTTATCTTCTGCGCAAGCACAACACAGAGCGCTTCAACGCTTTTCTTTCTTTTGTTTTGCCTGTTCGAGCAATTCAACAGCCTTGCGCAGCAAAAAAGCAATATTTTTCCGATACAGTACAAAAAAAATCGCAGCAATAAATATCTGCAGCAGATAACTGTCAAGATATACCATAACGCACGCCTGTGCAAACAAAAGCACCCACGACACCGCCATGATTCCCCTGTTCTCGATTTCGATTTTGTCACCTATTGCCTTGCGCCGAAACACATAGATCGCCAGACTGGACAGCAATGTTGCAATCGTTGCGCCCTGAGGACCCATTGCATAAACCAATGCAAAATTGAGGAATATATTAAGTCCCGCACCGCACAATGTGGATTGTCCCAGCGCCTTTGAGTTTTCATCCGCACACAGGATCGGTCCCAAAACTCCCGATGCCGAGTTGACCACTCCGCTGACCAGCAGAAAGGGAACATATTTCCACGCCGTATAGAACTCATTCGCATACAGGAATTTTGCTAAAAACCTGGTGGTAAAAACCAATCCGATGCAGGTGGCACCCATTGCCAGATTTACAAAACTCATCATTTTGCCATAAAAGACTTTTGAATCGTTTTTGAATTCCTTTATCGCCGTTATCTGCCATGCCTGCATAAAGATCTGCTGGATGGTAGCCAGGATCGTCGGTATCTTGTACGCCACCGAAAAGATGCCGTTTGCCGCTGTTCCGCATATAAAGGTCACAACGTAACGGTCCAGCGCATTATTGATCCACCATCCGATGTTGTTCATGATCAGGGGTGCAGAGTACCCAACCATCATTCTTTGGATGACAGAATCTTTTTCCGCAGACAGATATCTGCCGATCGACGCCTTGAAATACAGAAACACCGCAGGCAAAAACTGCCCCAAAATGTTTGCCAAAAAAAAGCCGGCAATTCCCCATTGGAAGTAAACCAAAAACACAATATTGCAGACCACAGCAACCAATGTGCTTATAATTCCCGCAATTGCAATGTCAGAGATCTCTTCCAATCCTTTTGCCACCGATGTTGCATATTGATAAAAGACAGTAGCCGCAAAAAGAGCGATGATCCATCCGGTATAGTCCCTGAAAACCGGCACGACAGCAAAAAAGTGATTGATCCCAACTATTATGGAAAAAAGCAGAACACTTGCCGTGCAGAATTTTGCTCCAACCGAAACAACATATGTATGCCGGATATCTTTTTCCATCAGATATCGAATCACTGCATCGCATATATCCACCGTCATAAGGGGAAGCGCCAATTGAACCGTCGTGTTTACCAGATCATATATACCATACTCACTGGTTGTTAAAACACGGGTATAAAGAGGAACAAGAAGAAACACCAGAACCTTTGACGAAAAATTGCTGATCGCCAGAATTCCTGTGTTTTTTATCAGGTACGAATAACGATTTTGCATCTTATCTCCTGTGCTGCAGCACAATTTGTTATCTTACGGTAATTCGTTTTAATATCCTTGCAAGGGTCTTGCATTTACTCTTGACCGGGACGTCCGCATCCATCAAATAGCTCTTCAGATACAGCTTTTCCATCTCTTTGTAATTTTTTGCAGATACGATTGCCGGATACTCCCGCTCCAATTTTGCCCGATCGTGAGTAAGAACAAATCCTCGGAGCTTTTCATAAAAGCCGTATAAACTCAGGTCATAATACGAGAGAAGAACCTCCCGGAGCCACTTTACAAACTCATTGTAATACAGCTCTTCGCTTTTCTCCGAGAGATTATTTTTTATGACCCAAAATTTTTCGAGGTCGTTGTAAAGTGCCCCTACTATTTTTTCCTGCGACCTGCATTTTCCAGACGATAGGCTGCCCTCAACTTTCCGATAGTAATACAAGCCCATGGGGACGGTTGCGATTTTTCGGCTTTTCTGCAGAGCATTGGCAGTCCAGAAAGCGTCCTCTCGGAGCGGACGTTCCTTGGGGAATTCGATATCCCGTACAACAGGGGTTTTATAAAGCTTGTTCATTATTCTGTTGCAGTAATATCCTTTCAGGTAGTTGTCCCAGATCTTCTCGCCCTCTGCACAGCCGGATTCCCACTTCGGGTGCTCATTTCCGCTCTCATCGTAAAAATCGCATGCCGCAATGTCCGCCCGGAAAGAAGTCAAAGCCTCCATGAGTTTTTAGAGGAAATCGGGTTCGATTCTGTCATCCGAATCTACAAATGACAGATACTCGCCTTTTGCCTCGGCAAGCCCTCTGTTTCTTGCAACGCAGACCCCGCTCCACGCCTGCGTTATCAATCGGAACCGCTGATCTTTTTCTTCGAACGCCTTGCAGATTTCCTCGCTCCGGTCTGTACTGGCATCGTTTATCATAAGCACTTCTATATCCGTAAAGCGCTGATCCTTAATACTGTTCAGGCACTCTTCAAGATACAGCTGTGAATTATGGATTGGAACAATAACCGATATCATCCCTGTCCTCCTTTACCGGAGGTGATCCGTCTGGCAAAATTCATGATGCTTGCAGTCCACACTCCGCAATATGCACTTGCTGCGCCCTTCATCCGCTCTGAAAACGGGATCTCCCTCATTTTTACTATTCCTCTGTTTTTGTAGATCTTTCTCGCTTCTGACACCAGTTCCTTTTGATCGCCGTAGTAGTTTTTAGGCAGCAGATGGCTCATGGTCTGGATCGCATAGCGATTCCTCACCCGATTTTCCAGGACATGCTCATTATTATTCTGGTAGAACCGGATCTGCTCTTTCAGGATGGTGCACAAGTCCTCGTAATTTTTCTTTCTGGGCTGTTTTGTTATGCTTTCCGGGTTGCAGCGATACGCATAGACCGCCTTATCCGAAACAGCCACCCGGTCACTGAGATACAGTGCCCTATAGGTAGTGCCCTCGTCCTCGTGCAGGAGCCCTGCCGGAAAGCGCAAAGTCCTGAACAGGGACGCTTCATACAGCTTTGCCCACGCCACTGTCATCTGCACCGTATTCTTTCCAAACTGAAGAGCAATTGCATCCCTGCCCGTGATGCAATGAACCTGTGCCCCATTATCGCAGAACCGGCAGGCGTCATCATATGTTGCCTTAAAGTTTCCTATGGACAACTGCGCTTTATGCCCGGTTATCATTGCATATAGATGCTCCACGCAATCTCCGGAAATGTAATCGTCCGAGTCAACAAACATTACATATTCCCCGTGCATCCTGTCCAGTCCCGCATTGCGTGCGGAGGACAGTCCTCCATTGTCTTTATGGATCACGCTTATTCTTGGATCGGTCTTTTCCAATTCGTCGCACAGTTTTCCGCTGGAATCTGTGGAGCCGTCATCAATTAAAATGATCTCCAGATTTTTATACGTCTGAGAAAGGATCGAACCCACGCACTTTCTGAGATATTTTTCAACATTGTATACGGGAACGATCACACTGATAAGGCTGTCCATGCTGTTTACTCCGTTTGCCACTTTCCTATAAAAATAATAAGAAACATTGCCACAGCACCCGGGTTATAACCAAGTGCTGCGCCTTTTATATTGAAGAAAAAATAGGCAGCCATAATAAAAACCGCTGCATATTTAAACATGCTGATCTGCGTTTTCTTTTTCAGCCTGATGCACATTTCAGCGATACTCCCATAAAGCAATGTGCAGCCAAAAACACCAAACAGCCAAAGCTCATTAACATATCCCACATCCGAATGTATATATCCATTGGCTCCGTACAGGGAATGACCTGTTCCCACCAGTATTCTCGGAAAAGGAGGATAGTTCCAATAATCATCCCGGAACAACAACGCCATGGCATCGTTATCGCCCTGGGATTTGCCTCCGTGCAAAAAGTTTGTAATGCTGCTAACGCCTGCCTGAACCCATCCTGTTGTATACTCGTTTGTTTTCATGATCTCCAGTACAAGCAATGCGCCGACCGCCAACAGCCCGATTGCGGCAAATGTCGTTAAGACCATTTTAGGATTGCCCTTGAACACAACGTATGCAATAGACAGCGCAACTGCGATTGCATAAACAAGGACGCCCGTCCGAGAATTCAGCAGTGTTGCAACGGCAATGATCAGTGACTCTATGATATATCGTTTTTTCCCGATAATACCATAGAAGAAACACACTCCCGCAATGATCCCGATGCCAAGACCAAAAACATCCACCAGTGTGGATGCAAAGCCATACGCACGCACCGTGATATACCAAGTGTTGGTATACAAATACGATTCCGAAAATCTCCCCATAAAGAAAATGAACAGACTTTTGATTTTCGGAGAGAGAAACGCCAGAATAGAGCAACAGCTTTCTATCAGACCCGCATTAATCAGGCATTCGATCAAAAAATCATAGGAATATCGCTTTTTTTCTGCCATACAAAGAAGATATGTTGCACAGACCGAAACCGCTACCACCAATACACCATACCGATTGATTACAGAAATATAGTGTGACAGGTTCACGATATCGCCGCATATCATACTGACTGGAAGTGGAACACAAACCGTATATAGTACCAGAAGCACCATTACCATGACCCAGTTATATATCCCGCTTTTTTTCACGATCCTCCACGCAGTTCCCCTGTATGTCGTTGCCAGCGCAAGAAACGAAAAGATCGTCAGAAAGAGGTGGGGATATGGAATCAGCGGCGGCGCAAAAACCAGAACAAACAGGTATAAGCTGCAAGATATCTTATCTATTTTTTCTCTGGTCAATAAGACTTTCTCGCCAAGTGTAATTATCATTTGTTTCTCCTACTCACGGAAAAATGCACTCCAGCACCAGAATCATTTTTCTGCTCACCGGCATCTTCCATTTCATCAGCTGCCAGAAGGAACCTCGTACCTCCCGCTTTAATTTCTGCTTTGTTTCGATCATAAAGGGGTCCTTGTGATCGTATCCGTTCAGGTGCATCTGGGTCAGCAGCGTAAAATACGCCCGCTTGCAATTCATCTCGCAGGCATAACCATACTCCGGCGTGTACTGCTCCACCTGCTTCTGCACGATGTCCCACACCGCCAGCAGGTCCAGCTTCTTTTTGTTGAAGCCGCTGTTTGTGACCCCTTCCTCATTTCGGAAATAGTTATAAAACGGAGTGCTCGTGTACACTGCCGCCTCGCAGGTCCTTGCCAGATAATAGCAGGTCTCCACGTCCTCGTTCATCCTGCCCTCGATAAAACGGTAGCCCTGCAAAATCTCCCGCCGGACGACCAGTCCACACACACTATGGGTATCCGGCTCACCGTTCAACCGGAAAAATCGGTCCAGCAGCTCTGTGCGGGACAGCACCTTTGCATCGGCTGCTATTTCCGCCTGCTGTGCAGAATACTCCCGAACTGCCTTCATTCCGCCCACTGCCATGGGCACATCGTATTGCACCGCAAGGTCATGCAGCGTCTGCAAAGCCGCCCTGTCCAGCCAGTCATCGCTGTCCACAAAGGCAAACCACTTTCCTTTTGCCATCTCCATGCCTGCGTTTCTGGCAGAGCTGGCGCCGCCGTTTTTCTTATGGAGCACTCGAATGCGGCTGTCTTTTTCTGCCAGACGGTCGCATAACTGCGGGCTGGCGTCCGGGGAACCATCGTCCACCAGGATCAATTCCAGATCCGGACAGGTCTGTCCCAGAACAGACTCCACACAGCGTTCCAGATATTGTTCCGCTTTGTAAACCGGGACGATCACGCTGATCTCAGGCGTAGTACTCATTCTTATTTCCTCAGCACTTTCTTAAACATAAACTTCCGCAGCCAGTTCGGAGCCAGCGCCGAGGCGCTGCGGAGCACGCAGCTCCGGATGTACTGTCCGGTCCCAATATACCCCTGCTGCTTCATAAACCGGAACAGCTTTGTCTGGGTCCTTGCGTACTTCCAGCCTGCTCGCCGCAGATACATATCCGCACCGGCTCTCATGTGCAGCAGCGGCTGCTGAAGATTGTAGCCCTCGTAGCCCGCCATCAGCAGCCGCAGCCACAGGTAATAGTCCTCCAGCAGATAGAAATCCTGATAGGAGCCCACCGCCTCCACCGCAGACTTTTTGTACATCACGCAGGGGTGGTTAAAGGGGCAGCGCTTTTTGGAAAATGCCACGATCTCCTCATGGGTCTCCGGCGGCACTCTCCGGGCGTCAACCACTTCCGGGTCGGTCGTAAACTCCTCCACGATACCGGAACAGATGCTCACCTCCGGGTGGTCACGGAACACTGCCAGCTGCTTTTCGCAGCGGTCCGGGTATGCGATATCGTCGCTGTCCATCCGGGCGACCAGCTCGTTTTTGCAGCGCCGGATGCCTTCGTTCAGCGCATTGCCGAGACCGCAGTTCTGTGCCAGACGCACCACCTGCAGGCATTCGCCCATTTGCTGCTGCTTAGCGGCGATGACCGCATCCAGCGCCTCGGTCAGCGGACCATCGCACACCAGCACAAAATCGTCGGGCAAAACCGTCTGGGCAAGCATACTTTCCATTGCCTGTTTCAGATACTCCGGCTTCTCCTTGTGATACACCGACATCAGCACACTATAGTTTTGCATCTTCACACCATCTGCATCTCACCGACGCATTCATCTGTTTCCTTGGACACCACCCTGCTTTCCCGCAGCAGCACGATGCTCTCCTGCCGGAACGCCGGGTCGATCTTTCCATCCACCACGCCATTTCGACCCAGAACCACCTGCACGCTTTTCCAGAGGACCTTCAGGTCAAATTTCAGACCTACGTTCTGGACATATTCCCGGTCGTAAAACACCTTGTCGTATACTTCTACGGTATCCCGACCATTGACCTGCGCCCAGCCGGTAATGCCCGGCGTCACCTGATACACGCCATACCAGCGGCGCAGAAACCGGATCTCCCGCTCGGTGTAAACCAGCGGGCGGGGACCGATGAGGCTCATTTCACCTTTCACTACGTTTACCAGCTGCGGCAGCTCATCAATGCTGGTATCCCGCAGAAAACGTCCCACCTTTGAGATGTACGCCTCCGGATTTTCCAGGTCTCCGGTCGCCACGTTCTTGGGCGCAGAGCTTTTCATGGTACGGAATTTGATAATGTTGAAGCAGCGTGCATCCCTGCCCACCCGTTTCTGCAAAAAGAATACCGGCTCATCCGGAGCGCTGATCTTCTGGGCAATGCTCACCAGCAAAAACACCGGGGATGCCAGCAGCAGCAGTGCCGCTGCCACAACACGCTCGATGACAGAACGCACGGCAAGATACCGCTTTTGCTTTTTGGTCAGGTGCACATAGTGGTCACCAAAGTCTACATGGTATATCAATTCTTCAGAATGTGTCATATTCCCTCTCGCCGATCCGTCTGTGCGGATCTTTTTTGTATTTTCCGGACGTATTGCCGGTATCCTATCCTGATTTCATCGTTTCCATTGCATCCGCTTTTGGGGATGCGCACCGCCGTTCCCGGCGGAGTTCAAACACCTCCATCTCACACAGCATCCCCGTTTTCTGCAGGTTACCGTCCCGCACCCTGTTTCTGCCCCTCCCGGGTAGGCAAAACGCCCCGGACGATTTTCACCGCCCAGGGTCGTTTTTTAAAACTATGTGGTTATCGTTCTGTTCTGCTGCCATGTCACGGTTGTTATCCAGATCGTGTACAGGCTGGTTTCCATTACTCCCGCAGAATGCACCGCAAACCGGGGGTCCCCTCTATCCGAAGCACGGAAAACGCCAACACAAAAAGACTTGCCCAAAATTTCCCTAATATTTTACCATGAAACTATAGGGACTGCAATAGTTCCGGCAGGTTTTGGACTGCCGCACTGTCGAAAACTGTCGATTTGTCTTGGAATTTCTTAACACGTTGCCCAATTTCCGCTGAGTTCCCCGTTGAAGGCTTCCTCCTGTGTATATTGCCGGAGTCAGGACATGGCATTTCCAATGGCGTCCAGGATCGGGCGGTCCAGCTTCCATGTAATGTTCATGGGGCGGGAGCCCTCGTGTTTCACATAGTTCACCGTGCCCAGATAGGTATACGCTCCCGCACCGTCAAAACGGGCATCCGCTTTGTTCTGGGTCACATAAAACAGTTGCAGCATCCGCCGCTCTGCCGTCGACAGGGCAGCGGATGCTGCTTTGTTTGATTTGGTCTTAATGATTCAGATGTTAGAATTTGGAATACTTGTTGATGTCAGACGGCTGGGCATTGAAGTGTTTCGGAGCGTTGTAAAGGATCTTATTGGTTCCATATTCCGTGTAACCTTCAACGCTGATCTGGTTCCACATTTCCTCACTTCCACCGTAGCAAACTTCTATGTATTTACAATCACCAAACGTATACCCTTCAATTCGTGTCAGGCTGCGGGGAATATAAACACATTCAAGGGCAGCGCAGCCAGAAAATGCAGAGCGACCAACGCTGGTCACTCCTTCCGGAATGGCAACCTTATGAAGAGATTTACACTCGAAAAAAACCTGTTTTCCAATTGATTTTAGGCCCTTGGGCAGGGTCAGCTTTGTCAAGCCAGCCCCTTGGAATGCCATTTCACCGATGGATGTGATACTATCCGGCAGGGTGATCTCTTTCAACCCTTTGCATAAGCCAAAGGCTTCATAGCCGATCGTCTTCATTCCATTCGGAAGAACGACTTTTCCCAGTGCAGAACAGTTATAAAAAGCATCGATCTCAATATTTACAATTCCTTCTGGTATCACTACATTTGTCAGCGAGGTACATCCATTAAACATACAAGCAGGGATCGTAGTTATATCACGGGGCAATGCAATGCTCTCCAACGCAATGCACTTCTGGAACGCATACTTTCCAATGGTCGTAATGCCATCCGGCAGATTGATGTTCTTTAATGCACTGCAGCCATTGAACACCGATTCTCCCAGAATGGTCAGATTCTCGGGCAGAGAAACACTTACCAGATTGGCACAGTTTTGGAAGGTATTACCCTTCAACTCTGTCACATACTTTGGGATCGTGATGGATCTCAGAGAGACACAGTTATAGAATGCAGTGCCGCCGATGCTCGTAACTGTATCCGGAAGCGCCAATTCCTTCATCGAAGTGCAATTGTAAAATGCACTGCCACCAATCACACGAATCGTCTTAGGAAGCGCTACGGTCTTCAGCTGTCTGCAGTCATAGAAGGTATTTACCGGAATCTCCGATACATTGCCCATGATCTGCACATTCTGCAAACTCGAACACTTATAAAATACTCCGTTCCCGAAGCTCACGTTACCCAGAATCGTTGCAGTTTGAAGCGCAGTGTTGCTGTCGAAGACATCATTTCCCATCCTTGTTACACTTTTAGGAACGACAACTTCGATCAGGGCATCCGATGCAAACGCATACTCTCCAATCGTCTGCAATCCTTCCGGGAATGTCACTTCCGATAAATTTTTGCACGCATAAAATGCCCTTGTGCCAATCGATTTTACGGTATCCGGAATGACCACACCGGTAATATTGTTATCCTGATAAAAACAGCTATTGCCGATCGCCGTCACCGTCAGTTTCTTCTCACCCACCTTACAGGGAATGGTGACTGCACCAGAAGGCACCTTTTTGCCGGACTTGTTATAGCCGGTCAATGTTGCCGTTCCGTTGCCATTGTCCTTGTACGTCCACTCGATGCCATCGCCGGGTTCCTCCGGCTCTTGCGTATCCGAAGAGCTTGCCGTGGAGCTGGACGAACTGCTGGTGCTGCTGGAAGAACTGCCAGACGGCGGTTCAGGTGCCGAGCTTGACGCATTGCTGCCTGCCGAGCCATTGGAATTGGATGGCGGTACAGGTGTTTCGCCGCCGCTGCATCCCACCAAAAGTGCCGCTGCCAGCATGACCGCTGTCATTCCGCACAAAATTTTCTTCTCCAATCGCACAGAGATCACTCCTTCGTTTGTTTTCCAAAGCATGTCTTTAATCATACAGACTTTTTGTGTCTATACAGTTTATTTGATTGTAGCACAGCACACTCTATACTGCAAGAAAACAATATACTCTGTGGTCAGAAATTAAACCGTATAGACAAAGAGGAAATCTATGGACTATGTCGCTATTGGAAAACGGATCCGTGCACATCGGAAGCGCCTGAACTTATCACAAGAAGAATTATCTGAAATGATCGGTATCTCAACCGTTCATATGAGCCACATCGAAACCGGGTACACCAAACTCAGTCTCCCTGTCCTTGTGGATCTTGCCCGTGCTCTGGGCGTACGGACCGACGACTTGATCTTTGATAGCGCTTCCCTCGGCAAAACCGACTTGCTGGAAGAAATTGCATTGGAACTGCATGATTGTTCCAATGCCCAGTTTCTTGCTTTACGACAGATCCTATCCAGCTCCAAGGATGCCATTTTCAAATATCTATAACAGCTTCCATTGGAATCGGGAGAACCGCCTGAACGGTCAACTCCGGCAAAAACAGCACAGATCGCAGAGCGCTTCGGAAACTTACTCCGTCTGACACAAAAACGCAGGCCGCATAATAATGTGCAGCCGGGCAAGCCGCCGATTTTATGGCAGGATTCAGGACGCCTATACCGTTTGATGAGGACAGCACCGCAGTATTGCAGGCATCCTTTTTATATTGCTGCCGTTCTGCGCACCGCCGAATAACAAAAGAATGCCCGCCCACCAATGGAGCCAAATCTCCACGGTGAGCGGGCATTTTGCGTTTTCGTTCGATTCAGGTGAATCTATTCGGCTTGTGGTTTTCGCTTAACCCACGGTTTGGCTCCACAACAGGCTGATGCCGAACCAGTCCATTGATTCAATGCTACCGATAACTGGTCGATGCCGCTATCCTCTAAAGGTATTATATACTATTCGTGCGGCGTTACAAGATAAAAAATTTTTCATATTATCATAATTCAAATTATGATAATTCGGATTATATTATTTCTTATAGACTGCATCTTCCTGAATCAAAATCAAGTTCGGATTCTCTGCAGCCATCTCCACCAGTCGATCGGTAAAGCCGCTCTTAGAGAACAGCCCGTACACAATTTTGTAGTCTTTAAACGCCGCTGTAAGTTCTTTGGACTGCCCCTTTTCTTGCAAGGCAGAGTAGACCGCCACATCCACAGGTTTTGTATGGTACTTGCACTCGCCAAGGAACAGTCGCTTGTGTTGGTTGTCTACCGCAGCAACGTCGATCTCCGTGTCTCCCTCGTTGTCGTTGCGCCAGTAAGAGCCAATGCGTGAAGGTGCAAAGTCGATCTGCCCCTTTCGGCACAGCTCCGCAAAGATATTCCGGCAGATGCTCTCGTAAGCGAAAGCCACAAATTTTTGCTTGAAGTCTTTGCCCATCTCATCCAGTACGATCTGCTGGTTATCCAGTTCCAACTCCCCCTTGAACGGGTACACATAGCGGAACCAGAAACGGATGAAGTTGTCCGAAACATAATACAGGCTCTTCCGGGAACGCTCTGGATTCTTTTCGGTGATGGGGACATTCTTGGTAACAAAACCAAGGTCGATCAGCGTTTTCAGGTACGGCGTAATGGCTGAAGTGTCCTGTTCCATCGTCATGCCGATCTTGCTCAACTTGTGGTTGCCGTCCGAAATCGCCTTCAGCACAGAAAAATAGTTAATGGGCGTCTGCACTTCCTCGTTGAGCAGGAAATCCGGTTCTTCATACAAAAAGCCATTTTTCGACAGCACCACACGCCGAATCTGCTCCACCAGCGGTTCGTCCGTCTGGAAAAACTCCATATATTTCGGTACGCCGCCTGTAATGGCATACTGATCCACTGCCTGCTCAAACGACAGGTTCTGCGCCGCATATACATCCGTGAATTGCAGCGGCATCAGCCGAATCTGCGCTGTTCTGCGGCCATAGAGCGGGCTGTCGTATGCCAGAGCGTGCTTTTTCATCATGCTGATGAGGGAACCGCAGAGAATCAGCATCAAGTTATGGTCTTTCAGCACTTCATCCCATGCGTTTTGCAGGATGGACGGAAAATCCGGGTTCGTCTTGACCAGATACGGAAATTCATCAATGACAAGCACCTTTTTCTCGTCCGGGTGGTCGTCTGCTACCACTTGAAACAAATCCAGCCAGTCGGCGAATGTGACCTTACTGAGCATGGGATTCTTCGTAGTACGGGAAATCACTCCGGCAAACCGCTTCATGCTCTGGGCTTCACTTTCTGTGGTTGCCAAAAAGTAGAACGCACGTTTATCTTTGATAAACTCTTTGATCAGCGTTGTTTTTCCAACGCGCCGCCTACCGTAAATCACTACAAAACCGCTGCCGCGTTCTAGTTCCGCATTCAGCGTTGCCAGTTCGGATGTTCTGCCGATGAAGACCATACCATTCACCTCTTGCTCAATATAATTTGAATTATGATAATTTCGATTATATTATAGTCATTTTGCGCAAGATCGTCAATGGGACGAATCATCGAATTTTCAACAACTTGGACACTACTTATTTATTCTGCATCAGTTTTTTCCAACTTTGTAAGCTCTTTCGTAATTCGGTTGGTCATTTCATATTGTTCTTCAGTTGTATAAATATAAGAGATTCGAATGACCATTGTGCCAACAATTGCATAGGAGCCAGTATACAAAATCGTATTATCAAAACCGTGCAGGTACTCACAACGAGCTTCAGCATCCTCCAGTGTGCCATATACCTCGATTGCACCACCTCCGTCTGTTCCTTTGGATACAGGAGAGTCTCCATCCACATTGATGCCCGTAGATGTAAAATAAATGCAAGCAGTATAGCCGCCATCTTCCTTGTTCAGTAACCCGTTTGGATCATTGTCCGGTGTTACAGCCTGAATTTCCAGAATGTCATCAACATTTTGCAGCCGTTCCGCAACCCACGCTTCAGATGGAGCAGTAATTTGTTCCAGGATACGAATATTCTCCGTCAGGTAATCGGAAAGACCCGCAATCGTCCGAATATCCATCTGCGTCTTTTTTGCCGAATTTCCATTAGAAAAGGAACGAATAACCGAGGACAAAGTAGTGTCCACCGAACTCAATTTGTCAGCTGCGATCGGAAAGCCATCGAGATTGTCAATGGAAGTGGTCTTAAGCAAAAAATTGTATGTATCGGCATTCGCATTATATCCAACGATGGCTTCGTTATAGGCAATGGAAGCTTTCTGCAAAGGAAATATTTCCCGCATAAGGATCACTCCTGCTCCAAGCAAAATCATAGTCAGAATGCTCACTACAATCCATGTGATTGGCAAGGTATTCTTTGGGGTAGTTTTCGTGTCCTGCATTATCTTACGAGCTCCGTTAATCTTTGAATGATTTTTTCGGTTGAATGCTGTTTGATCAGACCTTCTTTGGCATATGCCGCAATATATAAAATCTTGTTTTTCAAAAGTATTGCAGCAACACCTTCATTCAGACTGGTTGGTGACGCCGCGATTGCAACGACAGCATACTGCGTTTCCGCATCAATCTCAATAACACGTCCGTTTTCCGCAAGAAGGCGGCATAACTTCAAGAAAGGAAGGTCATTAACAGCAACTGTTGAGAATCGCACTTTCGTCTTTTCTACATTCGGAAATTTGGCAAGCACACTGAGTAAAAATTTATCTTCCTGCATACAAACCTTCTCTTTTTCAATGAATATATACGATTTCCTGCAATGATGTTTTCATCTCAGTACGAACATCATCTTCTGTAGGAAGGGCAATTTTAGCACGCGCTTGGACTTCTTCCTCAAAAAGAGGCTCCATTAAATTTACGGCAAAAGCTTCACGGTCCTCACTGGAATACATTTCTTTCAAAGTGTCACCCGACAATGAATTTTGAAGCTTTTCTGTAATTGCTTTTCCTTCCGCTTCACTGATGAGATAATCGTTGCTCAGTACCTGAAACTGCTCTGAAATAATATCATACATCTGCTGTGCATCGCCTGCATAAATTTTACTGAGAAGTGCATTGCTCACATAACCAGAAGCCGCCCCACCAGCCATGCCACCGACAAAGGTCCCGACCGCTGTTCCTACACCAGGCAAAAGTGTTGAACCAACTGCACCACCAGCAATGCCGCCAGCTGTTGTTCCCGCTACAGATGCGACAGTAACAACCAAATTTTTCAAAAGCTGTTCTTTAGAAATTCGTCCATGGAACAAATCCATGATGTCACCCACAGACAAGGCAACGACGATAACACCCGATGTGATAATCTGATTCTGAAGAATATTGGCCACATGGGCAGTAATTTGGCTTGCTGTAAGAGCAGACGTATTTTCACCGAATGCATTCAGAATAGCAGTGGAAACACCGTTACCCAGCGATTTTGCAATAGCCTCTGTCGTAGGCTGAAGTGCAGTTTTAAGCCCGGTTTTTGCAAGCTGACTTGAGATCACATAAGTTGCAAAGACGAAGCCGCCTGTCCTAAGGCCATTCAGTGCAGCATTTTTCGTGGCATCTTGAAAGCTTTCGCCATTCATTTTGCAAGAAATAAAATCAAGTGCAAAACTGATGCCAAATGAACTCGCTGCAGTGATCACACCGTTTGTGGCATCATATTTCAAGGAGTCAATATTTCCCGCTTTGACAATGTTTTGGGCTTGTTTATAAGTATACTTTCCTTGCCTTACAAAATTCACAGCTTCGGAAGGATCCGAAACACCCGGAACTTTCCCCTCGCTGATTTTCTTTTGCATCAAGCGGAGCGCTTCTTCGTATTGGTCGTAAGGAACTTCCAGCCACATTGCTGTTCCGTCAGAAGTAAGATATCGATATTCTCCTGTAACACTGTCAAATGCAGCGTTCACAGAACCACTGGCAGTGGAATAATATTTATCTTGAATATAGGTCGTCGTTCCATCTCGGTTAAGAATTTTACGGTCTGCACCATTTTTAGCGTTGTTATCTCCTATGATGGCTGCCTTTTCTCCATGCAGAACATCCGAGAGATTATTTGCACGTTCTGCCGCAAATCCATGCCCCTGTGCAGCAGTAAACTTTCGTTCCGCATATGTCTTTTCAATCGTCTGCACGGCTCCTTGCAAATAACCACCCAGTTCACCGATAGCAGACCTTTCATTTTTACTCGCATATCCATGCAAAGCAGAAAAAGGTAAGGACCCGATCATTAGACAGACGCAAAGCAGCATTGCTGTGAAACGTTGCGATATAGATCTTTCCATTGTACTTCACCCCGTGGCTTTTTGAAATCCTGTTCAACAGAACCTGCGTGCTAGCCTAATACTGTACGCTTGGCATAATTCGTTTCCAGCATGAATTATCCGATCTGCACAGCGTCATTTTTCTCAAGGTTTTTGATAAGTTTAGTATAGCAGTCACAAAATGATTCGACAATTCAAAACGAGAAGAGTCTTAGAAAAAACAATATTATATAGGCACTTTGCATTCCCAGTACAACTATAGCAAGCAGGGCGGCTGTATATACAGCCGCTATTTTGCGCTGCAAAATGCTTGTTGGGAAATCCCAAGCCCTTGAGCTATACCCATTGACTGCACGCTACGCGTTTTGAAAAACGCTCTTTTACACTCGTATACTGTGTGTTCACAATTCAAACTGCGCATTTTTGTCTAACAGTTTTTTACGTTGCTGCCAATCGGGCATGAGTGTTGTCAGGATCGCATAAAAATCCTTCGAGTGGTTTGGGTATAGAAAATGACAAAACTCGTGCAATACTACATATTCAATACAACTGACGGGCATTTCGAGCAAGTGCTGGTTCAATGTAATGATAGCCTTCTGCGGAAGACAAGATCCCCAGCGAGTATCCATCGATCGAATATGGATTCGTGGAGATGGCACACCGTATTTTCGAAATATCGGATAAAGCTGATCCACTGTCTGCTGAAATATTTCGCGGCACACCTTATTCAGATAACGGTCAACAAGACGTTGTTTTTGCTCCTGATTTTCTGTATCTTTTACAGTAAGATAGAGATAGACGCCATCGGAACGTATATCGTCCTTTTTTCCTTGCTCTACCCGCAGACGCAGACTGCGCCCCAACACGGAAAAACTTTCCCCACTGACATAATGCCGGGGCTGCGGTGCGTACTGTCGGAATTCTCGAAATTGCTGCTGTGCCTCAGCAATGTAACGGCTGCGTCGTTTCACAAATTGTGTAACAACACTTTCCGGGACATCTTTCGGAGCAGAAACATAAACAGAGGCATCTGTCCGAATCCGAAGATTGATATTGCGTACGTTCTTTCGTTCCAGCTGATAGCAGATACAACCATGCTCCGTCTCAACCTCACAAGTCTGTATCATGCAAACCTCCGCAGCGCAACTGTTTTAACATTTTCAATAATCATGTCAATCACATCAAAAGAAAGTACCAGGCCCATTTCTTTTTGGTAGCGGTAAAACAGATCATCAATATCCTGTGAGATTCGATCATGGATCGTCAGATTGTGGGTCCAGTCTACCTGGCTATGTTTTTCGATGATTGTCGTAATATCCAGTGCCATCTCGGCGGCAAAATCTGGCTCCACAGACAATTTTTCGTTGGAGAAAATCGCTGTCAGCACACCATAGAATGCCTGTGCATGGACATTGGATCGGATGCGATCCGGGTATGCGATAGCGCTTTTTCCCGTGCGGTAATCTTCCAGAATATCCCGCATCTTGGCCAGATATTCCGCCTCCGTTATCGTCCGGGCTTTATACAGCTCCAGCGCTTCCTTGATGCGCTTGGAAAAATTTTCATAGTATGCTGGGTTCTCTTGATACTTCGTATTGATACTCTTGGCGAGCCGTGTGCGAATCGCGTCAGCTTTGGCACGCAGTGAGCCTAACTCGTTTAATTCCTTTTCAAACGCATCTCTGTCCAGAATGTCTACCGGCTCGGTGATTCGCTTCAGACCCTCTACTGAAAGGTGTACGTCCAGCAGGTTTTGCATCAGAGGTTCGTATTCCCGATTGTCGATTGAATCCCCATAACGGGGTTTCACGCTGCGCCGTACCGCAGAGAAAAAGCCGAATGCTTTGATATATTTTTCCCGCTCTTCCACTGCCAGCGCCTCATAGGCTCTTTCAGAATTCAGAACAAGATTCAAGGAGCGACCAAAGTTACACAGCCGTTTGTAAAACTCTGCCCGCTTCGAACTGTCCGCCAAGAAAACCTCTACCGCCTCTGCATCGGTTCCGGCAAGTGTCAGACCAGGAACAGCCGAAAACAACTCCGTCAGTGCAGAATAATCGCTGCGTACCGTTCCAATCGCAGAGAGCACGTCCACCACAACGCCTTTCAGATCATGCCCATCAAAGTTTTCCAGCCCGGCACCACTGTAAAGTTCCATCGCCTCATCCAATTTTTTGATCAGGCCCCGGTAATCCACGATCATTCCATAGCTTTTTCCCTCGCACAGGCGGTTTGTGCGGGCAATGGCCTGAAGCAAACCGTGCTCCTTAAGTTCTTTGTCCAAGTAAAGCACTTGGCAGAGCGGCTCATCAAAGCCGGTAAGCCATTTGCTGCACACGATCACAAGATCCAGTTCTCCGGCATGATACTGTGCCTTGATTGCTTCTTCATAATCATCGGCACTGCCATAGCGCTGCATCATCCGATTCCAGTAGGCAACTACCTTGTCGTCCGCTCCTTCATCTGCATCATCCACGCTTTCGCGCAGATCCGGGGCTGAAATCACGACAGCGCAGTTCAGGTCACCAAACTGCTCAAAGCATTCCAGATACCGAACAGCATCCCGCTTGTAATTGGTGGCGACCATTCCCTTGAAACCTGTATTTTTATAGGTTCGGCAAAAGTCCTCATTGATGTCCAAAGCGATACGTTTGATGCGTGCATCCGTAGAGGTCAGCCGTCGGATGCTGCTCCATTTCCGGGCGAGATCATCCCTCTGCGATTCCGTCAGGCGTTTTGTTGTTTGCTGAAACCATAGGTCGATGTTCTTTTCGTCAACTTTCTGCTCCACAAAGCGGCCTTCATAGATCAGTGGAACAATTGCACCATCGGCTACACCGTCCTGAATCGTATACTTGTGAATCAGTCCGCCAAACTTTTTCAAGGTGTTCTTCTCGCTCTTCATCAAGGGCGTTCCTGTAAAACCGATATAGCAGGCGTTCGGAAAAACCGTCCGCATTTTATGTGACATTTTGCCGTAATTGGAGCGGTGGCTTTCGTCCACAAGAACAAAGATGTCCCGGGATTTGTTGCAGCCGTCCAGCCGCTCGGCAGTGCTGAATTTGTTGATGATGCTGGTGACGATGTCCACTCGCTCATCCGTAACCAATCCCAGCAGATGCCGCCCGTTGGTAGCACGCGCAGGGCGAAGCCGCGTGTGCGCGAATGTCGCCGTGATTTGCTTGTCCAGCTCTTTTCGGTCGGTGACGATCACTACGCGCGGATGGTCTGCCTGCAACTCCAGCAGCAAATATTTCGCCACCATCACCATGGTCAGACTTTTTCCGCTGCCCTGTGTATGCCAGATCACACCACCGCACCGGTTTCCTTTTTCATCACGCTGTTTGACTGTGTGAAGAATTTCCTTCACCGCAAAATATTGCTGATATCGGCAGATTTTTTTCACATTGTAGTCAAATAGCACGAAGTACTTTGTCAGTTCCAACAAACGGACCGGTGTAAACAGGGAAACAATATCTTTGTCCTGCACCGTTGGTGTCCGGTCGGGGATCAGCTGAGCCATTTCCCGATTCAGGAAATCCACATCCTGCTCTTTCCAGATGCTCCAGAATTTTTTCGGCGTTCCCGTTGTCGCATAGCGCACCTCGTTTTTATTGGTCGCCATTACGATCTGCGCAAACGCAAAAAGCTGGGGAATATAATGAGGCTGCTGGTTACGGCAGGTTTGCTCAATAGCCTGTTCCACCGGAATATCCGGAGCCTTGCACTCAATCACCGCAAACGGAATTCCATTGACAAACAGCACGATATCCGGGCGGGCATCATGCTGTCCATCGGCGCTTTCCACCGCAAATTCTTCCGTGACATGGTAAAGGTTCTGCGTCGGGTCTTCCCAGTCAATGTACTTCAAGTTGAAGTTCAGCAGCCTTCCTTCGCCTACAGTTTCGGGATAGCTTTTGCCTAGCATGAGCGCATCATAGATTTTTTCGCTGGTGCGTACAAGACCGTCCGTCAGCGGTATTTCCAAATCGTCCATGGCGTGCTCAATGTTGACTGCAGAAAATTCATTTTCCACACCGCCGTAGGTATAGCGGTTCAGTTTCCGCAGCTGACCACGCAGCACATCCCGCAACAGCACCCGGTAGCCGCTCCCGCGCTGCTGACGGCATTCTTCCGGGGAGAGATATGTATACCCCATGGCCTGCAACAATTCCAGCGCAGGCTTTTTGCTGATGTCAACTTCGGAGTAAATGGATTTATCGAGGTTCATGGTGACCTCCTTTAGATTTTAAACTTACTATTCAACCCTAATTCATCAACAAGTGCGTTGATTGCAGTTTCAGTTTTGTTTTGTATTTTTTCATAATCTTTGATTTTAATTTGAAACCACGAAGTTGCAGGAATTACTTCTGACGTTAAATCAAATTTCAATTGTGTGATTAGGAGCGCATATGCAGCCAATGTCCGTGTCCCATCATCGCCTCCTGCTTGTAATGTTTGACGTTCCTTTTCATATGCGCATTTTTGAACAACAATTGCTAGTTTTACAGCATCAGCACTGCCATAAGCAATAATCCTAGATAATATTTTTTCATGTGCATCTATAGATTGCTTTGTAATAGTTTTGCTTTTGTTATGAAGCAACTCATTCATAAACTGACACACATCGTACGGAAGTGTTTCCATGAGCTCGGTAGTATGCATTACCTTATCTTTCTTCAATTCGTCCAGCACACTTTTTTTATTCATGAAGTAAGTAACAATAAAGCCAATGATTGTAATTGATACTGTGATAATCGTATCAAAATGCTGCTTTACAAATTCTAAAATTCCTTGCATTTTAGCACCCCCAAACAATTAACAGCGCCTCTATGGACGACATCAACTCAATTGGATTCTTTGCCTGATCAATTGTTGCCTTTATAATTTCTTTTTGTGTTTCGGTCAGGGGACGATTTGTTCGGTCAATCATTTGCTTGTATAGTTCTTTGTATGCTTTTTCTTCTAATGTCATATTCGCACTCTCACTTTCCCAGTTAGTAACAACTGCATCAATGCTTTTTTCTTTTGTTTTTCGGCTTCAATGGACTTTTGGAGCAGGTCAATTTCATGGTCGGTGGTGCTTAAGATTTGAACGATTGCTCTTTGTTCAGCCACCTTTGAAGGGATGGACACGCTGATCTTTTTAAAATTCTCATATTTCAAATTTCTTGTATCATCTACAAGTCCTTGGGAAAAACGGTAAAAAGAAAAAATCACAGACTGTGTCTTAAAAAGATATGCAAAATAGCGTGAATATACACCCTCCATCGGCGCGAGAATGGTATATGCCGGGCTTACAATACCTTCATACTCCGAATAGGCAGAAACGCCTTGCCACATCCGCATGGTATTGTAACCAATATCGCCTGGGCAAATTCTTAGATATTTTGATTTGTCTTCACTCGAATTGTCTTTTAGATCAAGACAATCCCTAGGCAAAATTCCTCTTGTGCTTGTTATTGCAAGGAGACCAAGATCACTTCGATTGATCTCAACTCGATTTTCAAATAACTCTCCGAGCTGTTTTTTTGTCCATTTCTCACAAAATCCCGGTAGCCGCTTTTTCCCGGTCAACAACTGCTGCATCAGACATCTTTTCTGCTGCTGCTTTTGAGCAAGAAGTTTTTCTTTCAGCTCAATCACTTTGTCCTGTGTGGAGAGGATGGCAGCGATTTTTTGCTGCTCGGGAAGAGGCGGTAACTGACAAGTGATGGGCGTAAACGAATCCCAATACAAGCGAAGCCGAAAATCGGTGACACCGTAAGACTGTCGATGGATTGCATGGATCATTCGGGGCGTTTTCATGCAGTAGTCCATGTACTCCGGCCATATTTTTTCATTAGGTTTTGCCACGATATACGCTGGACTTACAAGACCATCCGATCTTACAACGCCAATGGCTCCTTGCCATGCACGCATCATGTTGAAAACAAGATCCCCCTTGCGGGCAGTCTTATACTGAGTTTTATCGGCGATTCTTTTTACCTTTTTTCCAAGCTTATCTTCGTCCAGTTCACCTTCGGAAACTCCTGCGTGAATGGAAACCGTTAAAATTGGAAGCGACGGGTCGCCCTTTTCTTTTCGTTCCGTGTAAAGTTCACCGAGCGAGTAAGTGTGTATCATAGGGTATTGCATATTACTCCATTTTTATTGTTATGTGTTTTCATTCTTTAGGCTTAATCTGTTTTATGAGCCACATAATAAACGGTACAATTATTCCAGTGATCATAATTGTCCAATACCGCTCAACCCAAATATCGTTGTGCGTTTTTGATTTGATTGTATACGCTGCAAGTGCACCTAAAGTGATAAATATTAAAAGAACCACAACAATTAAAATGTTACTTCTTGTGAAAAATTTTCTGTATTTTTGTGCCTTTTCTTTTTTGAGTTTTCCTTCAAACAGTTTGAAACTATTTTCGCCTGTCATTTTTTCACGAATGCCATCTTCGGTTTGCTTCCAATCTGCTGTTAGAAATTCTCTGGTTTGAGCATCAATATGGATTCCAAGTTCTGACAGCTTATCCACATGACCGGACATATTTGTGTTTTTCTTTATTGCTGCAGGAGTATCCAAATAATGAAACACAATGGAAACAAAGGTCTCACCAACTGGCAGAACAACAAGATGGTCTGTCAAGTTATGCAGAGAAATCATTAGATGCCCGCAATAACACGGTCCTAGCATTGTTCCGATATCACCAATGCCTTGTGCAACAATGCCAACTTTCGAGTGCAAGGTTCCTCCAATTCGGTTGCTTACACCGATGACTTCCTGAGTTTCAACAATCGTTGTTGTATTCGGCAACAAAATCAAGTACTGTCGTTTTCCGATAGACCTAATAGCACTATCCCCACAAGATAGAACAATTCTAGTCGAAGGAGCGCTCTCAGGTGTTGCAAGAGAAAAGTAACCTGGTTTGGAACGAATAATCGTTCCATTGCCCAACGTCCATGCATTACTGCTCACAGAAAAATTTATAGAGTTTTCCTTAATATTTTTTTCTTTAAAAGGGTAGATGCTGATACCCCGTCCCAGTTCTTTCTCGAAATCTCGCTTACTTAACATATATTTTCTCCCTTACAGCCCCAGCTCATCCAAATACTTTTTCATCTGCTCCTGTACCTGTGTCAGTTCAGCTTCGATATCCGCAATATTTTTCTTGACCGCCTGAATATCCACCGGAGCTTCCTCTTCAAAAGTATCCACATAGCGGGGAATGTTCAGATTATAGTCGTTCTCCCGGATTTCGTCCAGCGTTGCACGATAGCTGTATTTCGGTGTGGTTTCACGCTTTTTGTAGGCATCCACAATTTTCTGGATGTCCGTGTCCCGCAGAAGGTTCTGGTTCTTGCCTTTCTCGAAGTTACCCTCTGCAGAAGCGTCGATGAACAGAACATTATCGACACCTCGGCTAATGCGATCCTTGCGGAACACCAGAATGCAGGCCGGAATGCCCGTGCCGTAAAACAGGTTGGCAGGCAGACCGATCACAGCATCCAGAAGGTTGTGTTCAACAATCTGGCGGCGAATTTTACCTTCGCTTGCACCGCGAAACAGTACGCCGTGGGGCAGCACGACGGTCATTCGGCCATGGCTGCGGTCAAGGCTGTTGAGCATGTGCAGAACAAAAGCATAATCACCCTTGGAAGATGGCGGAACGCCCCAATCAAAGCGCCCCCATGGGTCCAGAGAAGCGTTCATCTTCTCCGGCTTTTTTCCCTTGGCGTCCAGAACTGCATTGGAAAGGAAGCCACTGTCCCACTTGTCCAAACTGAATGGCGGGTTTGCCACAATGCACTGGAACAACATCAGATTATCGTTTTCGATGTTCTGCGGATTGCTCAGGGTGTCGCCCTGCCAGATGCGGGCATCGTCTACCTCGTGCAGGAACATATTCATCTTGCACAGAGCCCATGTCTGCGCGTTTAGTTCCTGACCATAAACTGCCACTTTCCCGTCCGGCACGCGCTTGCATGCCTTGAGTAGGAGACCACCGCTGCCGCAGGTCGGATCATAGATACGGTCATTTTCCTGCGGATCCACCAATGCCGCTGCCAGCTCAGAGACCTTGCTCGGAGTAAAAAACTCGCCGCCCTTCTTGCCGGCATCCGAAGCGAAGTTGCCAATCATATATTCGTAGGCGTCACCGATGATGTCAGAACCATCCAGCGCAGAAGAACGCAGGTCAAGTCCGTGGAAGTCTTCCAGCAGGTTGCAGAGGGTCGCATTTTTTGCCTTGATGTCTGTACCAAAGTCCACATTGGAGTTGAAATCGATGGAGCGAAACACGTTCCGAAGTTTGCTGCTGTTATGATCTTCAATAGAAGCCAGTGCCGTGTTGATCTTCAGCCCGATTTCGGAATCATGGCGATTTTTATAAAGGTACCCAAACGTAGATGTAGCGTCCAGCTTGAAACGCTCCCGGCTCATGGCACGCTCTACACGGCGTTCATCACCGTCGTATTGCTCCCGGTATTGCTCTCGCTTTTCCTCCGAAACGTCGCTCAGATATTTTACGAACAGCATGGAAAGAATGTAGTCCTTATAACGGGAACTGTCAATTTTACCGCGAAAGCTGTCGCAGGCGTTCCAAAGAACGCGTTCGATTTCCGATTTTGTCGTCATAGTCGTTATCCTTTCCTCTGTGCGTGATTCATTTGTTCCAGCATCGCCTCATAGCAGCTTCGCTTTTCAACTTCCAACTTACGCAGAAGGCGTAGTTCCTGCTGTGCCAGCAAGCGAAGCTCTTCCATCTGGCGTTGTATTTCCGGCGAGGGCAGCTGAAGCTCCAAGCGGTAAAAATATCTTGCGTTTACTGAGCTGATCATACTTTTTGTGGTATTTTGATAGATCTGCCTTTTTGCTTTCGGCGTGTTCAGATACCAATAAAGATATCCCGGCATAAGCTCTGTTCCCCGAATGCGAATTACCACAAAATTCGATGTGATCACCAAGTTGCGTGTGGTGTCGTCAATCAAAACTGCTGTGTAGGGGGCAGTCAAGCGCACTACAATGTCATTTGGTTGCGTCAGATAGTCCATGGACAATGGTTCTTTCGCAAAATACGGCTCCAATTCAGCAGGATCAATCTCACCTTCCGCTTTTACCGCTCGTAGACTAAGTTGGTGGTATCGTATCGCCTGCGGGGAGTCAGCTCTTGCCTGTTTTCGAGAAAGGACAAGTCCGCTACGGATATCTGCAATTTCTCCAAGATTCATTTCACACCTCAGTTGTCACGTGCAATAAAGAACAAAAGCTTTTGAAAAAGAAAGCCAGAGCGGATTTCACTCTGTCATTAAGCTAAGTATACGCTGCTTTGGTTATCAATGTCAAGTACTTTTTACAAATTCATTTGTCATAATTTAAAATAACATCATTTTGGACTTATCAAATTTCACCGTTTCCCTGATCTGACCCACATGACACTATAGCATCGTAGAATCGGGTTGGATTTTTTATTTTGCATTATTGTATACAATACATGGACTAAGAGGGTGGGTAACTTGGACTACGAGTCCATAAACTTTTGCCACAGAAATCGCTACACTGTTGTCAAAGGAGGCGAGCACTATGCTGAAACTAAGCAGTCTCAAAATAGACCCCGAATTTTCCGCTCAAATTTTGCCGTTGAGTTTTGAGGAAATCCATCAGCTTGAGCTGAACATGGTTCGGGATGGGAAACTCACAGACCCGATTATTGTGTGGAACAAAACCATTCTGGACGGGCATAACCGCTACAACCTTCTGAAGAAGCATTCATTTATCGAGTACGAGATCAAAGAGATGGAGTTTTCCAGCCGTCAGGAAGCTTTAATCTGGATTTGCAATCATCAGCTTGGGCGGCGCAACCTGACACCGGAGCGCAGAAAGTATCTGATCGGAAAGCGATACGAAGCGGAAAAGCAGATCTCGCAAAACCGCGGCAATCAGTACACATCTACTAAGAAAGATGCCACGGATCAAAATGATCCCTGCCAAAATAAATCCGGCAGCCATGTTACCCGTCAGAGGATTGCAAAAGAGACCGGCACCAGCGAAGGTTATGTGCAGCGGGCTGAAAAGTACATGAATGGCGTGGAGGCTGCCGATGAAGCGGCACCTGGTGCCCGGGAGGAAATTCTGAACGGGAAAATCAAAGCTGCTGACCGTGAGATCTGTGCCATCGCCAAGGCGCCAAAAGAACAGCGGTCCGAGATCGTGGCAGAACTTCGCAAGCCGAAAAGTAAACGGGATCAGCAGCTTACTTCCCCTACGAAAAGTCCTTCCGTGAAAGACGAATCTCCTGACGACGATGGAAGCCGATTCCTGATTGGGATGTCCAAAAAAATACAAGGGCACAAAAGGACACTGACCGAAAGTGACCAAAAAGCCCTGAAAAAATCCGTTGACAACCGCTATTTTCGGAAAGCTCCTGCGGATCATTCCATCCACATCGCTACGATTGAAGGTGCCTATGACGACTTTATTGAGAACTGGGAACTCACGTTTCGAGAGTATCCGGATCTCCTGACGACTCCGGAAAACTGGAAGCGAATTGAAAAATGTGCCGACAATCTGCAGCGCTATCTGGACTTTATCCGCACGAAGCACCAGAAAATGCTGAAATCGCAGCGACAGGGAGGGTGATTGGTTTGTTCGACGATTTAACCGTTAGTAGTCCGCTTCCCCGGTATCTGCCATTTCCAAAATTTTTGTTGGACATCAAATTAAGCCATACCGCGAAGCTACTGTACGCACTTCTGCTCGACCGGGCAACACTTTCCCGAAAAAACAACTGGACCGATGAACAGGGCCGGATTTATGTGATCTATCCGATTCCAAAGCTGGCACAAGCTCTTGGATGCAGCTTTTCCAGTGTAACACGTTCTCTTACAGAACTGACGGATGCCGGCCTTATTGAGCGAACCCGCAGCGGTTTTTCAAAACCCAGCCGGATTTTTCTCAAGATTCCGCATACAGCGCAAAACCGCTCTGTCACTCTGCGCATTTCTGACTCACCCGACCATGCAAAAATGACCAATATGATTGTGCAAAAATGCACACCTAACTACCTGAATAAGAACAACCTGAGTTTTAACCACCCTATAGAACAAAGAAATATTCCACTGTATGAATTTCGGGAAGGAGAAAGCTTATGACAACCGGCAAGACCGTTTTAGAACCGGTCATTCCCGCAGTTTCCAAATCGAACGGGGACTATTATGGCAAAGATGGTCTGCTTTATTGTGGAAAGTGTCATACCCCAAAAGAAGCGTTCTTTGCAAAGAACCTTGTCCTGATGGGAAAGAACAGGCATCCCGTAGATTGCCGGTGCCGTAAGATGGAGCGGGAGCAACAGGAAGTTGCTATTCGTCAGCAAAAGCACAGTGAACTTGTCCGACGGTTGAAAGCAGAGGGCTTCTCGGATACGGCAATGCTCAACTGGAACTTTGAAAACGACGATGGCCGTGCCCCTCAAATGCATTACGCACACCACTATGTAGAACAATGGCAGACCATGCGCTCAGAAAACCTTGGGCTTCTTCTCTTGGGCGGTGTCGGTACAGGCAAGAGTTTTCTTGCCGGGTGCATTGCAAACGCCCTGATGGAGCGGGAAGTGCCTGTGCGAATGACGAGTTTTTCCCGAATTATGAATGAACTGAACAACAGCTTTTCCGGACGGAATGATATTGTGGACAAGCTCTGCCGCTTTCCGCTGCTCATCATTGACGATTTCGGGATGGAACGTGGTACAGAGTATGCACTGGAACAGGTTTACAATGTTGTGGACAGCCGGTACCGCAGCCAAAAACCGCTGATCGTCACCACCAACCTGACGCTGGATGAGATACGTCACCCACAGGATACCGCTCACGCCCGCATTTATGACCGCATTCTGGAAATGTGCGTTCCAATTTCCTGCATCGGGGCAAGTCTTCGCAAAGAGAACGCACAGAAAAAGTTGGAATCCATGAAATCGTTGATCGGCTGATTCACTAAATGAATATGCACCTAACAAAAGGAGGACAGCAATGACCGAAACTGTGAAGTCTTTGGATTATACGAAAAACATCTTGCAGACCATTCCGAATAACGATACAATGAAAGTGGTCACTCAAACCAATGCCGTCAAGTCTCCGACTGACAGCCTGAAAGCCACAACACTGGTGTACACGGTGGAAGAGATTGCGCAGATGCTGGCCATCAGCCTGCGCTCTGCCTACAACCTGTGCAACAGCACTACCGAATTTCGTGTCCTGCGGGTAGGCGGAAGCATCCGCGTCCCGAAAGACGGTTTCGATGCGTGGCTCCGGGCAGCATGAAAAAGGAGATAACGTATGGCATATATTACGAAACGCGGCAGCTCCTATGGTGTCCGCTATACTTACCAAGACGAGCAGGGCAAAAACTGCAACAAATGGGAAAGTTTTTCCACGAAAGAGGAGGCAACAAACCGCAAAAAACAAATCGAACATGAACTGGCAAACGGAACTTTTCTGATTCCGTCCACCATTACCGTCAAAGAGTTTTTGATGGAGTGGCTTCCCAAGCAGTGCAACAAGCACAAATGGGCACCCTGCACCTATCAATCCAATCTGGGTACCGTCCAGAACCTCATTATTCCGTACATCGGCGATATGCAGATGCAAAAGCTCAAGCCCTACCATCTGGAAGACCTGTATGCCACTCTTGGCAAAACGCCCTGTGGCCAGTATCTTGAGGGCAAAAAGCAGGTTCTTTCGGAAAAGCAGAAGCAGCGGTTTCTCTCCGGCACGACCATCCACGAGGTACACCGTCTGCTGCGAACAGCGTTCCAATACGCGGTGGAGTGGGGCATCCTCATCAAAAGCCCTGTTCCGGTGGACAGCCCTAAAAAATCGATTCAGGAACGCGCCATCTGGGACGCGGACGAGATGTGGGCCGCACTTGCCAGCATGGAGGACCCCATCCTGCATCTGGCAGTCCATCTGACACTGGTGGGCGCACTGCGTGAGGGTGAAGTCGCTGGTCTGACCCCGGAAGATCTTGATTTTGAGGGAGCAGACGGCACAGGCACGTTCCGCATCAACAAGTGTATGCAGCGTGTTCAAAAGGCATCGCTGGCAAAAACGGGCAAGGATTGCATCTTGCAGGAGTTTGAGGATAAGCGTGAGGGCAGTACCACAACGCTGGTGCTCAAAAAGACCAAAACAGCATCTTCCAACCGAACCATCTTCATGACGGCAGTGTTGAAAGAAGAACTGAAACACTGGCTGAAGCGTTTGGAAATGGACGAAGCCGTTGAGCCGGAACGCTACCGCAACAGCGGGATGCTCCTGCGCTTACCCAACGGTCTGGCGGTAGAGCCGATCCTTATCCGCAAGAAGTTCATCAAGTGGCAGGACGAGCACCCGGAGTTCACCCGCATTGTGTTTCACGGCCTGCGGCATTCCAGTGCCACCTACCAGTTGATGATCTCCGGCGGCGATGTGAAAGCGGTACAGGGCACAACGGGCCACGCCAGTGCCAATCTGCTGGTCAACACCTATGCGCACATCCAGCAGGATTCCCGCAAAAAGTTGGGTAAAAAGTTCGAAGAAGGCTTCTACAAGCCGGGAACAACCCCTGCACAGACTGCCCCGGTTGAAGCAGAACCGACCATCTCCATGTCGGCTCTGCTGGAACTTCTGAAGGACGCAGACCCCTCTGTAAAAACGCAGCTTCGCCTGGCTCTGCTAACCTGAATTGCAAAAAATAGCACGGATTGCAGAGTAATTCACGGACTTACTCCATCTGACACGAAAAATGCGGACCGTGCAAAAACCGTGCAGAGACCGTGCAAATGGCGTATAAAAAGAAAATCCCACGAGGAATCTTACGATTCTTCGTGGGATTTTGGTGCGCTCGAGGGAACTCGAATCCCTGGCCCTCTGATTAAAAGAATCTAAGGCGCATCATTCGTCAAATTTCAAAAGTGCGAAGAATCGTTGATTTCATCGAATTATCGTAGGATTTACGCTTGCACACACCGCATTATTTGCATACAGTGTAACGCTTTGCAACCGTTATCCAGCTATTCAGGTGTGCAAAAAGTGTGCAAAAATGTGCAGATGGGCAAAACAAAGCCCAATGGACAAATCAACCACCGGTTTTATGGCAGGGTTTAGGACATCCGAACAGACACCGTTTGATATAGAAATGAGGTTCACAATGAACAAACTGCTTTCCTGCCGCTTCAATATGGACACCAACCGGGTGGAAGTCCGGTTTGAAGATGGCACCGCCCTTGCCATCGACTGCATCGCCGTGGAGGACGAGTACGGCAACACCCCGGCACAGCGGGCAGAATTGGACTGGCTGCTCTACAACAAACCCTTGGAGTATGCACATCTTGTGCCGGGTGGGGAGATTGAGCATTATCTGTCGTTAGGCTGTGGCCATGGCAGATTACAGAATTAAGCGAACCGCCCATATAAAGACTGAAGAATTGTTTTTGACGATTTGCCTATAAAACGCTCACTGGCATTGTGGAATCTTCCGGAGTGTCAGTGAGCGGCTTTTTATATTGCATCAAATGTTCAGGTTGTTTCAACAAAATGCCATAAAGCGGCATTGCATCTTGCTGGCGTTCTTGCTATACTCAGTATCGAACGCAACTTAATTCGGCAAAAACGTTGCGCAATTTGCGCAATCAAGGAGGGAACGATGATGCAGAGGCTTCAATTGCTTCATGGCGGGGACTATAACCCGGAGCAGTGGCTTGACCGGCCGGACATTCTGGCACAGGATATTGCGCTGATGAAAAAGGCCCGCGTCAACACGGTAACGCTGGGAGTGTTCTCGTGGTCGGCGCTGGAGCCGCAGGAGGGTGTGTACCAGCTGGACTGGCTGGCCGACATCATCCATAACCTGTATGACAACGGCATTTCCACCATTCTGGCTACCCCCAGTGCGGCGCGCCCCGCATGGATGGCGCACAAGTACCCCGAGGTGCGCCGTGTCCGGGCAGACCGCGTCCGGGAACTGTACAACCGCCGCCAGAACTACTGCTACACCTCTCCGCTCTACCGAGAAAAAGTCCGCATCATCGACCAGAAACTGGCGCAGCGATTCGGCAGCGACCCGGCGGTTTTACTCTGGCATATCTCCAACGAAATGGGCGGCGACTGCCACTGCGAGCTGTGTCAGGCCGCATTCCGCTGCTGGCTCAAGGCGCGGTACGGCTCGCTGGAAGCGGTCAACAAGGCGTGGAACGCCCGGTTCTGGAGCCACGATTACACCGACTGGGATCAGATCGAAAGTCCCGCCCCGCAGGGGGAAAACGCGGTGCAGGGACTTGCACTGGACTGGAAGCGCTTCGTCAGCGATCGGCACATTGATTTCTTGAAATTTGAGCGGGACACCGTAAAAGAATTTGCGCCGGATGCCAAGTTCACGGTCAACATGATGTACCGCTTTGACGGTATCGACTATTTCAAGATGGCCAAAGAGATCGACGTTGCCAGCTGGGACAACTATCCCACATGGCACAAGCCCACCGAGACGGTGGAAGAGACCGCGCTGGACACTGCCATGATGCACGATTTGTATTACTCCATGAAGGGCAAGCCGTTCCTGCTGATGGAGTCCAGCCCCAGCTTTACCAACTGGCAGCCCGTCTCCAAGCAGAAAAAGCCCGGTATTGCAGAGCTTTCCGCCTTGCAGACCGTGGCGCACGGCGCGGACAGTGTGCTTTATTTCCAGTGGCGTGCCAGCCGCGGCGCAGAGGAAAAGCTCCACGGTGCAGTCATCGGGCACGATGGCCGGGAGGACGCCCGCCCGTTCCGGGAAACGGTAGAGGTGGGACGGAAGCTGGAAGCTCTTTCTGAAATTACAACGCTTTGCTGCGAAAAACAGGCGGCGATCGTTCACGATTGGGAGAACAAGTGGGCGTTGGAAGGCTCCTGCGGGCCGCGCAATGCCGGGATGGGCTACTGGGACGAACTGAAGCTGCACTACAACGCCCTTGCACGCGAGGGTATCGCGGTGGAGTTTGTTGATCAGGAAGCAGACCTGACCGGCTATGGACTGGTCGTTGTTCCGATGCTCTACCTGCTGACGGACGCCTTTGCGCAAAAGCTCTGCGCCTTTGCAAAGAACGGCGGCACCGTTGTGGTCACTTACTGGAGCGGGGTGGTGGACGAAAGCGACCTGTGCCGTCTGGGGGACACGCCCTATGGTCTGACCGAACTGCTGGGTCTGCGCCGCACCGAAATTGACGGAATGTACGATGGCGAAACTCGCCGCTGCGCCCCTGTGGATGGCGCAAAGCTGCCAGAGGCACAGGCTTCTGTGCTCTGCGAGGTGGCCGCACTGCAGGATACCGACCCGGCTGCGCCGCTCAGTGCTTACACCGAGGACTACTTTGCCGGCTGCCCGGCTGTGGCGGTTCATGCTTACGGCGCAGGCCGCGCGTACTATCTGGCAAGCCGCTTTGATGCAGCGTTTTACCGCGCATTTTACCGCAATGCAGCACAGGAGGCCGGTCTGACCCCGGCATGGTCGGAAGCTCTGCCGGACGGTGTTCTGGCGGCGCGGCGCGGTGCGTTCGTCTTTGTGCAGAACTGTAACGAGCATCCGGTCGAGGTAGGCGGTGCTGCGCTGAACCGTTACGGAACGGCTGTCTGGAAAGACGGCGAGCAGATTTTGTAAGGAGCAAAAATACCGGATTTCAGCGTTCTGCCGAAAAAGCAGGACGCTTTTTATTTGCTTTCGTACTTGACAAAGCGGGCTTATCCCGGTATGCTGGGGTGGCGCTCTGTTGCGCAGATCTGTGAAAAGGAGAGGATATTCCGTGGCTGCAAAGGAAACCGAAAAAATGACGATCGAGCAGGTAGCCGATGCGCTTGGTGTTTCTAAAACGACGGTATCACGCGCACTTTCCGGCAAGGGGCGCATCAGCGAGAAGACCCGCGCCAAGGTGTACGCCTATATGGGGCGCACCCGTTCCGAGCCGGTTTCCGCACAGAGCAGCGAAAAGCTGCGCACCAACAACATTGCCATGATCATGCCGCAGCGGTTTATTTCTCTGGATCTGCCCTTTTTGCGCAAGTGCATGGGCGGCATCTGCACCATGGCAGACCAGCGCGGCTACGACCTGATGCTGTGCTACTCCTCCTATACCGAGTACCCGCAGCTGCAGCGGCAGCTTGCCAACCACAAGGTGGACGGCGTGATCCTGACCTACGCCATGGCAGACGACCCCTGCATCGACCTTTTGCGGCAATATGAGACGCCTTTCGTGCTCATCGGACGCAGCGAGGACAAGACCATCCCGCAGGCAGACAACGATCAGGTCGCTGCCGCCTGCGAGATGACCCGTATTCTTTTGCAGCTGGGCGCCAAGCGCATCGCGCTGCTGGTGGGCAGTACCATCTACGCGGTCAACACCGACCGCACGCGCGGTTATCTGCGTGGCTTCGCGGAATTTGGCGTGCCGGTAGACCAGCGGCTCGTTCATTCCGGTGTGGAATCTTCCGGACAGACCATTGATGCACTGGAAGCGGCGCTGGAGCAGAAGGCAGATTGCATCCTCTGCGGTGATGACGAGATCGCTTTTGAGGTCATGCGGGAGCTGCGGATGCGGCATATCCTCGTGCCCAACGACCTGCGGGTCGCCAGCCTGTACGACAGCTCCATGCTTGCCAGCATTACGCCCTCGGTCTCGGCGGTGCAGTACGATGCCGAGCAGCTGGGCAAGACCGCCTGCCGGATGCTGCTGGACCGTCTGGCCGGCAAAGAGATTGTCATGCGGCAGCTGGAAGGCTATCAGGTCATTCTGCGGGATTCTACCAAGTGGACGGAACGCTCCCGCGGCATCAAATAATGCGTTTCCCGTGCCTGCTCCTTCTTCGGAGCGGGCATTTTTGCTCTTTGCTCCACAAAGGTTGCGCTAAAGTTGCGCGTTTTTGCCCATGTATCCCGATTTTACCGTCATATTTTCCAGTTTTGACCCAACAATCCCGTGAATTTCGTCCTTTGACGTGAGCAAAGGAATGCGGTATTCTATGAGTGCAGAAAATAGTTGCTCAGATGTGCGCAACTAATGAGCGCAACAAAGAGCGCTTGAAGAGTTCAGATTGAGAACGAAGGAGAACTGGATCATGAAAAAGCTGATTTCCCGCCGTAACTTCCTTGCTGCCATGGGTACTGTGGCTGCTGCCGGTGTGCTGACTGCCTGCGGCGGCTCTTCCTCTGGCACTGCTTCCTCTGCTGCCGCTTCCAGCACGGCTGCCTCTGCTGCGGAGAGCTGGGGCGACGTCAAGCTGACTATGTGGGGTGCAGAAGAGGATCAGACCATGCTGCGCGAGATGGCAGATGCTTTTATTGAGCAGAATGCAGACAAGGGCAATGTAACCATTGAGATCGGCGTGCAGTCCGAGTCCACCGCAAAGGACACCGTTCTGGCTGACCCGGAGTCTGCCGCAGATGTTTTTGCCTTTGCAGACGACCAGCTGAACGAGCTGGTAAACGCCGGTGCGCTGCAGGAAGTGCTGCTGAACCCGGACGACGTCAAGAGCCGCAACCTGCCCGGCTCTGTGGGCGCTGCCACCCTGAACGATAAGCTCTACGCCTACCCCATGACCGCCGACAACGGCTACTTCCTGTACTATGACGCAAGCGTTTTGAGCGCCGAGGACGTGCAGAGCATGGATACCATGCTGGAAAAGGCTGCTGCCGCCGGGAAAAAATTTATGATGAGCGTGAACGACGCATGGTACATTTACAGCTTCTATGCCGGTGCCGGTTTGGTGGCAACGCTGGCCGATGACGGCATCAACACCGTCTGCAACTGGAACGAGGCTCCCGGCGCAGATGTCACGCAGGCCATTCTGGACATCACCGCAAACCCCGGCTTCAAGTCCGGCGCGGATGCTGACATCGTTTCCGCCATCAAGGACGGCAGCTGCTGCGCCGCCATCTCCGGCACTTGGAACGCCAGCACCGCCGAGGAGGCATGGGGCGAGGGCTACGCCGCCACCAAGCTGCCCACCTACACCCTGAACGGCGCACAGACCCAGATGGGCTCCTTCTCCGGCTACAAGCTGGTGGGCGTCAACCCCCACAGCGCTAACGTGGGCGTGGCTATGATGCTGGCCGACTTCATCACCAATGAGGACAATCAGGTCAAGCGCTTCAATGACCGCAAGCTGGGTCCCTCCAACATCAACGCCAATGCCTCCGAGGCTGTGCAGTCCGCACCTGCCATTGCCGCACTGGCCGAGCAGAGCTCCTACGCCACCCTGCAGCGGGTAGGCGCAAACTACTGGAACTCCGCTGCAAGTCTGGGCGAGATCCTTGTCTCCGGCGATACGCAGGGCAAGACCACCCAGCAGCTGGTGGATGACGCCGTGGCCGGTATCACCGCACCTGTGGCACAGTAAGCTTTGGTTTTTCCGGCGGGCACGCGGCAGAATGCGGAGTGCCCGCCTTTTATCGCAAGAAAAAGCAGCATCCTGTTTGCTGTAAAGCCCTCTGCAACAAGAAAGGAGTTGACTTCTGTGGCAGAAATGGTCCTTACGCCGCCCTTGCGGGCGGATGGCCGGGAGCCGAATTTCCTTCAGAAGTTCGGTCACGCATTCGTTCACGGAGATATTTTTACAAAGCTGTCCCTTGTTGTCTGGGGTCTGGGCTACATCGGTCATGGCCAACTCATCAAGGCGCTGCTGGTAACGCTGGTGCAGGGACTGGGGCTGTATTTTCTGGGCACCTCCGGCATTCCGGCACTGAAAAAGTTCGGCACGCTGGGCACGGTGCAGATGGAGATGCAGTTCAACCCCCTTACCTTAAAGAACGAGGTCAACAACTACGACAACTCGTTTGCCATCCTGCTGCTCAGCGTGATCGCGCTGGTGGTCATTGTAACGCTGATCGCTGCGGCTATGCTGGTGGTGCAGAGCAACTACGCTTTGCAGGCGCAGAAGGCCGCCGGGAAAAAGCCCAATAACTTCCGGCAGGACATCACCCTGTATCTGAACGAGAAATTCTATGTGACCCTGCTCACCCTGCCGGTGCTGGGCGTGGTGGTGTTTACCATTGTGCCGCTGTTCATCCTGATCGCCGTGGCGTTCACGAACTACGACCAGCAGCACATGCCGCCCGCCGCCCTGTTCACATGGGTGGGACTGGCAAACTTTGCCGCCCTGTTCGGCGGGCAGTCGCTGACCGTGACCTTTAACTACGCCTTTGGCCGGGTGCTGGGCTGGACGCTGGTGTGGGCCTTCTTTGCCACCTTCACCACCTTCTTCGGCGGCGTATTTCTGGCCATGCTCATCAACAACAAAAAGACCAAGTGCCAGAAGCTCTGGCGTACCCTGTTTATGGTCACCATTGCAGTGCCGCAGTTCGTCACCCTGCTGCTGGTGCGCAACTTCTTCTCGGACGCCGGCATCTTCAACACCCTGATGTCCAATGCGGGCGTGACCGACTTTTTAAAGACCATCGGCCTGCTGGGGCAGAACATGAACCATATCCCGTTTTTGACTGATCAGCACTGGGCAAAGTTCATGATCGTCCTGATCAACGTCTGGGTGGGCGTGCCCTACCAGATGATCATTGCCACCGGTGTGCTGATGAACATCCCCAGTGATATGCTGGAGGCCTCCACCATCGACGGTGCTTCGCCGTGGCAGAGCTTCATCCACATCAAGCTGCCCTATCTGTTCAGCGTGCAGGGGCCTGCGCTGGTCACGGATTTCGTCAAGAACGTCAACAACTTCAACGTCATCTACCTGCTCACGCAGGACGTTTACATCACAAAGGATCAGGCACTGGCATCCTCCAGCGCCAAAGAGGTGGACCTGCTGGTCACATGGCTGTTCCGCCTGACGCAGGAGCAGTACAACTACAAGATGGCCGCCGTCATCGGCATTATGGTGTTCATCATCTGTGCCGTGTTCACGCTGGTCTGCTTCCGGTTCCTGAATAAAAAGGAGGCGACATTCTCTTGACACAGGCAACTGTTTCTCCGGCACGCCGGACGGAAGCTGCGGCGCAGCTGCGCCGCGGACGCATCCTCCGTACTGTCCGCAGCATTCTGCGGCATCTGCTGCTGACCTTGCTGGCAGCTATCTGGCTGGTGCCCATTCTGTGGCTGCTGGTCACCTCCTTTTCCACCGACCGGGGCATCAATGTGCGGCGGTTCTTCCCGGCAAGCTACACCGTAAGCAACTACATCAACATCCTGTTCCACCCGGACTCTGTGGCGCAGTTCCCGCGCTGGTTCACGAACACCCTTGTGGTGGCCTGCTTCAACTGCGTCATCTCCACCTGCTTTGTGCTGATGGTGGCCTACGCGCTGAGCTGCTGCCGGTTCAAGGGCCGCAAGCTGCTGCAGAACCTTTCCGTCATCGTCAACCTGTTCCCGGGCGTGCTGGCCATGATTGCGGTCTACTTCGTGCTGAAGTACCTCAACCTGACCAACTCCTACGCGGGCCTTATCATGGTCTATGCCGGTTCGTCCGGTCTGGGCTACCTGATCTGCAAGGGCTTTTTCGATACCATTCCCATCTCCCTGCGAGAGGCCGCCAAACTGGACGGTGCATCGGATGCTCGGGTGTTCTTTCAGGTCGTCCTGCCCATGTCCAGACCCATTCTGGTGTACACCATCATCAGCTCCTTCATGGTGCCGTGGACGGACTTCGTGATGGCCAAAATGATCCTGAACTCCGGCCTTTCCGCCGACTGGACGGTGGCCATCGGCCTGTACAATATGCTGCAAAAGACCCTGATCAACAACTACTTTGCACTCTTCTGTGCAGGCGGCGTGCTGGTGTCCATCCCCATCTCCATCCTGTTCGTCATTATGCAGAAGTTCTACGTCGAGGGCATCACCTCCGGCGCAGACAAGGGCTAAGCCGCTGTCTTCTTTCTCCTTCATCATAAAAAGCAGCACCCCGCTCCCACGGCAGCGGGGTGCTGCTTTCATGCGCTCCTACATTCACCGGAAGGCGGATGCCTGCACCAGCTCGAAAGAGCTGTATGAGGTCTACCGGATGTTGTGCGAAGAGAACAGCCTGAACGCAATCAAGCCCAGCGGGTTCAGCGATGCGTTGATCGCCAACCAGTGTAGGTACAATCTGGAATCCATCAGCAACATCGTCAATTCGTCCGGGTGGCGTGTCCGGGGCTTTGTCGCTATTGAAGTCCTTGTGCAGCCCGACCTCTCCCCCAATGGCTGGCGAGCTGCGATAGAACCCGAAAGCGATGCAGGACATAGGGGCCTGAGGTTGGCGGGCAACGATAAAATCAGTCGCAAGGGGCATCGGACAGCACCACGGTGTTGTAGATGTCCCTTTTTATATTGCTGCCATTCAGCTCACCGCCAAGTAACAAAAGAATGCCCGCCCACCAATGGAGCTGAATCTCCACGGTGAGCGGGCACTTTGCGTTTTCGTTCGATTCGAGGGAATCTATTCGGCTTGTGGTTTTCGCTTAACCCACGGTTTGGCTCCACAACAGGCTGATGCCGAACCAGTCCGTTGCTTCATCGCCACCGATAGCTGGTCAATGCCGCTATCCTCTAGCTTTATTATACCACAAAAGGTTACAAATTCAAGTATCCAAGACTAAGTGGGTTGAAATCTATCGTCCAACCACAGTATATGCCCGAGCATTCCATAATGTATGCTTTGATTAAATTATTTTTGAGAACAGATATCAGAAAATGCCTTACTCATAGCTTCTATAGCATCCTCACCGTTCTCATAATCAATTTCATACGGAATACCACGAACCACTTTATTGCTACTATTAAAGCTCAGCAACTCATCAATCCCAAGCCCCTTCAAGCATTCAAATCTATCATAGAACTTTTCGACATCCTCTTTATTGAGCTTTCCCTGTCCATGTAAATACATCAATGTACCCATTACCACTCCAAATGGATTGTCCGTAATACATGCACCCGATGTCAAAAAACTAATTTCAGAACGCTCATCAAATCCAAAAACGCTACGAATAGTGTATTCCATATGGACGGAATAATCATGGACGTTTGCCATTTTTATATTCTCCTTTACCAATTTCTGTCCTGATATGGAGTATCTTCTACGCCCTTTTCATTTAAGTTAGCAACCATACGGTCAAGCTTTCCTTTCCACATTTTCTTAAACCATTCAGTCTTTCCAAACCATTTTACAATAGTGGGGCTAATAGCATAATACATATGAATAAATGCTCGACCATACCAAGTTTCTGCAAGAGTATAGTCACGGAAACGCCGCAGCGTCCAAACCTGAGGACAATCGTATGAGCCATACACTGCGGTTGCCACATAACATCCTGCGGCAGTAGTGGTATTCACTTCAGGTGCCTGATAATCAGACTCGTATTTCTGAATTTTTGCAGTATAGACCATGATGGTATTCTTATTTGACTCTTTGTCTGCAAAGAAAGACATGAGCTTTTTGTGTTTATCAATTCCATCTTTCCATGCACTCACTGCGCAAGTATGCAGCTCCCCATATCCATCAAAAATCGCATCAATATTATCACCGAGAAAATACATAATATTTCTTGCCGCACAGCAATTATTCAGCATTTCCTGAGTATAGTTTGCCTTGATTGACGAATCGATACCGTTATAATGATTCTGAGCACCATTATAGAGAAGGCTAGAAATCATTGTACAGCGAAGAGAAACTTCCTGAACAGCCTTAATTTGACCCTCTCTTTCGGGAACATGGTCTTTGATTAGCTTTAGTACTGTATCAATGCAATTGCTTACAGAGATGGCCGCAGACTGAATTTGAGCTATTTTACATTCCATCGCTCTAAAATAGACAAGATAGAACGAGGCTTCCCAACTGGTCGGGTCTTTGACAAGAATCATATCATAATATTTTGCCGCATTTTCACCATTGTTGTCGTCTTTTGCACGGCGAGCAATCTGATACAAATTCGACAGTTCATCGGAAGAATCAACTTTAACCGTACTACCAGTCACGTCAACCGTTCCTTCAACCATCATCTTTTTAGCTTCCTCAACGGAATACTTGCATCCGCAGGACTGGCACACGAATACGCCATCTTCTTTCATTAGATTCGTACTTCCGCACATTTCACATTTGAGCTGTTTCATTTTTCATCCTCCTGAAGTTATTTTAGAGTTTCGACTTTTTTATTTCGTTCATCAATCAGCTTGTTAAGTTGATTGATGATTTCCAACTTATCATCCGAAGATTTCAGGCTTTCAACTGCAATGGCTATCCTTTCTTCCAAAGGTGCCAACTGTTCATTGCTCATAGGATCAGAGAAACGTATCTTTTCAGCAAGCTGCTCTAGTTGCTCTTTGGTTTTTGTATCTTTCTCTGCACTTGCGAGGATTTCAATATCAACTTGAAGATTTTTGATATAGAAAACCTTTCCTTGAACTTTCTGCTCAACTCTTTCAATCTCTGTTCTGCCTACATCAGCTGAAATCATAAAAATCGCAGCTATGGCAGCGATAGCAGTGCAACTCACAAGAGCAGACCATGTTGGAAGTTTTTCTGCAAATACAAATATGAAAAGAACTGCAATCTGAACAACAAGGTACACAATGCCAATATGGACAATGGGAAAACCGAGAAACTTGCTTGTCAGTTCTTTAGGACCAAACGTCCTTTTCCATAAAACAATCTGAGCCGAAAGCGCAACTACCGTAAAAATATATGCAATCCAAAAGGCTGCGCTTTTAGAAGTCGGGATCACTAACGAAACAACAGTTATAAGGATGAAAATGATTCCTATGAGCGCATATCCTTTTACACTATCCTTTTTCATTTTCAACCCTCTCTCTTTGCTCCACATTTCGGGCAGAACTTTCCGGGCTTTATAAACTTGAACCCACATTGAGGACAAGTATCTGGCGATGTTTGAGGTGCTCCGCAGTTATCGCAGAATCGTGCGCCCGGTGTTAATTCCGCTCCACATTGGTCACAGAATCGATTGCCTTCACTTGTCGGCGGATTTCCGGCAGGGGAAGGCGTCGCTCCAAAGGCATTCTGAATCGAATCTCCAACGATTCCTCCTACCACGCCACCTACGCCAGCCATCGTGCCAAGCCCGACACCCATATTCGTGAACTGCCCCACAGCTTCATTTGATGCCACCTTCTCTGCCACATCAAATCCACGCTCTTGCTGATAGGTGTACCCTTCAATCTTCCGCTTTTGCGCAATGCCCTGCGCTTCTATCACCATTCGCTGGGAAGCCGTCTGCTGATCAATCACGCCGACCTGTTGACGCAGCTTTGCGTCCATGATATCCGCATACTGGCGGAAATGCAGATTTTTGAATTTTTCGTATTGAGGTTCTCCGTCTGGCTTTACGATCGTGGTAACAAGGAACTTGTTCAGATTGATACCATAGTCAGCAAAATCCGGAATAAGCCACTTGTGCAGCTCTTCCGAAAACTCCGTAAGATGAGCATCCGCTTCAAAGATATTGATTGCATTTGCTGTCATTGTTTGGGCAATGTATGTTTTCACCCTTGTCATAAGGAACGCCCGGAAGAACTGAATCAGTTTTGCCTGTCCTAAAAAGGCTTCCGTGCCAACCAGTTTAATGAGCAATTTTCTGGAATCGGACACACTAAGCGACATTTCACCGCTGGCACCAACCGAGATTGGAAATTTGTATGTAGGTTCGAGGTACTGGACTTTGCTATCTGTACCCCACCGAATTGCCATTTGCTCCGTCTTATTTATAAAATAGACTTCGCAATGGAAAGGTGTCTGTCCTCCTGTTGGAAGATTGGCGACTTTACGGATAAGAGGGATATTTTCGGTTTCAAGGGTATATCGACCCGCACCAAACAAATCCAGTGCCTGACCATTCATAAAGAAAATGGCTTCCTGCGATTCATGAACGATCAACTGGGTAGACGTGTTGAAATCTTCACTGGGGTGCTTCCATACGAAGGTGCTGTTATCACCTTCATATTTGATAATCTGTGCGATTGACAATTCCATTCACCTCCGCTGGCATCTTAGCTTTCCAGAACTGTTCTGTCGTTTCAACCAGTTCTTTTTCATTTTACCACATTGTATCTGTATTATCAATCTAAGTTCCGGGCAAAATAAGGTTTTGTATATGGAACCTTCTTCTTTGTTTCCATGTATGATTTTTCATGAGGTGAACAAAGTGGATTATGCCCTGTACATTCGTCAACACATTACGGAACTCCGCATGAAACGAAATGTTTCAGAATACCAGATGAGCCTTGACTTAGGCCAAAACAAAAATTATATCCAAGGTATCAGTTCTGGAAAAGCATTGCCTTCCATGTCACAATTCTTCAATATCTGTGACTATTTCAATATTACGCCGATGCAATTTTTTGATACCGAGAGCCTGCATCCCGAACTCATTAGTTCGATCTTATCTGAAATGCGTACTTTAGATGAAGAAGACCTGACTCTTTTACTTAGCTTTGCACATCGGATGAGCCACAGCAAAGACTGATTCTGCATGACCGCCATGCAACAAGAAGTCACACTTCTACCGCTTCACTGCAATAAAATTTGCAAAACCATCTTGACGCACTCCGCAATCCATGATACTCTTTATCGCAAATCCCACCAAATTTGTAGAAAAGTACAGAATGGCGAGGATTTATTCCTTATGAAGATTTTTACCGCCCTGCAACACACCCGATTCATTTTGCCGCCGATTCACCCGACAAAATTTTTCTCTTGTCTTGTAGGGCGGTTCTTTTCTTTTATGGGACAGGAACTGCAAACCTTTCAACAAACCATGACAAGGAGGCGACCCAAAGCGTGATCTATCGAGATAATTTGTTTCTCAACGCCAGATTCCAAGAGGCCATCCAAGCTGCCCATGACCAAGATTGGCAAACCTTTGAAAAATATTCCTTCTACGATGCCAAGATGATGGAAGACCTGCTGTACAAATGTGAGCACCTGATGCCCCTTGAAATCAAATGTCGGTACGCCTTACAACATTATTACAGTCACGGCGATCATTCTCCCATCATTCGGAAGTATGTCCGCCGAGCCAAAATCATTCGTCCTGACAACTGGCGCGATGCTCTGCCGGAGAGCGTAAGAGACATTGAGGTGTTCACCGTATATCGCGGCGGCATCGGCAGCATTGAGCGTGCACCGCTTTCTATTTCATGGTCGCTCTCTTACGATGTTGCTGAATGGTTTGCACACCGCAGTGAACTCTTTTACCGTTGCCCCTGCCATGTGTATCAGGGAACAATTCACGCCGACAAGGTAATTGCGTATCTTCCTGAACGCAGCGAATTTGAAATCATCCAGCATCGGAATGTCAAAGACGTGCGGGAAATCACGCCGCTGAGAGGCTACAGTCCGCCGTTCAATGCCTTCAAATCGTCAACAAAATGGGTTCACGATGAAGGGGAAAGCAACCGCTATTTCAATGAATGGTATCAATCGCAGAACAGCTGATTTCTGGCGGTTCCAGATGATAAGTCCTACTATCGCCACTTTACTGCAATAAAATTTGCAAAACCATCTTGACGCTCACCGCAATCTATGATACCCTTTATCGCAAATCCCACCAATTTTGTAGAAAAGTACAGAATGGCGAGGATTTATTCCCCATGAAGATTTTTACCGCCTCGCAACACACCCGATTTGTTTTGCCGCCGTTTCACCCGACAAAATTTTTCGCCTGTCTTGCAAGGCGGTATTTTTCTTTTTGGGAGCTTGCACCTTGAATCCTTCATAAGCCGTCCGAACGAGATACCGTGCCATGACCTCACACTTTTTGTGGGCGAGCCGGACAACGCCGCTGCAAAACAGGGGTAGGAACTGCGTTCGGTGTGAACGGTGACCATGAGCAGGGGCTTTGCCTTTTCACACGTTTTGCTCTGCAAAATTTTCAACGTGCATTGCGGTTCGACTTCTGAAATTTTCAGTGTTGCACGGAAAGGGCGAAAGCAAGTATCGACCTGTGGCCACAAATTTTCAATGCTTGAAAATGTTCTGTCACATGGTCTAGCACTTGTCGGAGTGAGACTCCTCCATTTGCTACGCAAACCGTGCTGCCACTCGA